>JAEEGK010012089.1_pt1 | contig 19662 bp, 13 predicted proteins | sample 8958771 | NCBI WGS metagenome assembly JAEEGK01 (sample SAMN16246547, study PRJNA631951) | gut metagenome | biome: gut microbiome; feature: rumen; material: SC-attached | host: Bos | place: Iran: Karaj | collected 2018-10
AAATAATATTTCAAATTAATAATAAGAAAAAATAATTTTATTATTGAGGAAAAGGATTCTATGATTATAACTCTACAAAGATAAAAAAAATAATTGAAAAAAGGGAAATTCAATTTAAATTAAATTAAATTAAAATAAATAAATATATTACAAAAAAATTTAATATTTCAAATAAATAAAAATATTTAATTTTCTTTAATATTAAAATAGTTTGTTAATTAAAATAAATTTATAATTAAAAATTGAAGAAATGGAAAATGAAGATCAAAATAAGGAACAAAATAAAGAACCAAAAGATTTGAATAAAGAAATAATTGATAAATTAGAAGAAATAGTAAAGGAATTTTATTCTCAAGAAAATAACAAATCAATAGAGAAATTAGGTGAAAAGACAAATAATTTAAATAAAAAATTGTTAAAATCATTTTATACACAATTTGATGCATCATATAAATTTTCAATAATTACAAGTTTTTTTGACAAAGAAGAACAAACAAAAATTTTTTTTTCAACAAAAAATTTTTTTAGAAAAGATATAAAAATAAAATCATATTTTCTTAAAATCCTTCCAAATAATAAAGTTAATGTGGAAAAAAATGAAAATTTTATTGAAATAGAAGGATTGAAATATTTTGGTGTTATTTTTCTTACATTTTTAGAATATAATAAAATAGAAAATTAAACATTAAATAAATAAAAATAAATATTTAATATATAAAAATATAAAAAAAATATGGAAATTGAAACTGAAAAAATCAATATTTTTGATATTTTAGATGATGAAATTACAAAATTTTTTAAAAAACAATTTCAATTTAATATAAATGAATCACAATTATGGGTTAATACATTATGTTCTTCAATATCTAAAATATTAAATTTTTATTTTATTAATAAAAAATTTTTAGTGATCTCTAATTTTTTTAAAAATGGTGACGAAGAAGAATTTCAAGTTTGTTTTAATTCATTAAATTATTCTTATAATAATACTACAAATTATAAAATAAAAATTATGCCTTCTTCATTTCCTAATGATGAAAATGATTCAGATGATATTAAAATTTATAGATTAAAAGATATTGATTATTTTGGATATATAGCAATATTTAAATTTGATTAATTAATTATTTCAATAAATATAATAAAATATGAATATAATAAATAAAAACTTATCTAATTAAAAGAAATATGGTATTTTTTATTTTTATATATCAAGATTTAATTCAAAATCATCATCATTACTTTTAAATGAAGTATTAGAATCATCAATAAGATGTTTTAATCTATTTGCAGCTTCTAATTCTCTATTATTTGAAGGTTTAAATTTTTTTAATATTATTTTAATATAATTTATTGAATCTAATATTTCATCTTTTTTATTTATACTTTTTTCTCTTGAAAAAATACTATTATTATTATCAATTAATAGATTTTTATTTTTTAAATTATTTAATTTATCTTTTATTTCTTCCATTGTTATTTCATTTTCATCTATTTCTTTTATCATTTCATTAATTTCTCTTTCTCTTTGAACTTCATCATCAATTCTTTTTGATAATTTATCTTCTAATAAAGTAATTTTATTATAAAGAGAATCATTTTCTTTTTTTAAATCATCATTTCTTGATTTAATAATCATATGATTGAAATTTGAACTTTCAGATGAATAAGTTAATAAATTATTTTCGTCATAATCTTTAATTTTATTTTGTAAATTCTCTATTTCTTCACCAGAAAGTGCAATTTGAAGTTCTAAATTTTGTTTTTCTTTTTTACATTTATTTAATTCATTTTCATAATTTTTTATTTTATTAATTAAATTTTTTGAATCTTCATTTATATTATTTTCATAATCTTTTTCTAATTTTAATTTCTCTTCTAAAATTTCATTATATTTGTTTCCAATTTCATAAATTGTTATTCCTTCAGGAAGATTTGTTTTTATTACTTCTGATATTTCTTCTATTTGTTTATTATATTCATCATTTTCTTTTTCTAAATTTTCTTTTTGTGAAATTAATTCATTATTTTCTTCTATTAATTCTGATATTTTATCATTTAATTGATTTTTATTTACAATTTCTTCTGTTAATTTTATATTTAAATCTGAATTTTGCATTTTTAAATCTGAATTTTGTTTAAGTAAATTTTTATTTTCAAATGAAAGATTATTTTTCTCAATTTCAATTTTTCTATTTGTATTTTCTAAATCATCAATTTTTTTTTCCATTTCTGGTATTAATTCTATTTTTTCTGATTGTGATTTTAATTCATTATATTGATTTCTTAATTCTAATCCTTTTTCTGAATATATTTTACATTTCTCTTTTTCTTTTTCTAATTGAAAACGTAATGTTTCATTTTCACATTCTAAATTTTCTTTTTTTAATTTTTCAGTTAATTCTTCTATTTTTTTAGATTGTTCTTCTATTATTTTTAAATTATTATTTATTTCATTTTTATATTTTTCTTCTTGTTTATTATTGTTTATTTTAGTTTCATAATCTTTTGCTAATTCATTATTTTTTTTTTCTAATTCTTCAATTTTATCATTTAATTCATTTATTTGATGCAAACTATTTACTTGAATATTTGTCATTTGTTCTTTTTCTTTTATATGAATTTCATTTTCATCTTTATATCTTACATTTGATTTTATTAATAATTCATTTTCTTCTGTTAAATTTTCATTTTTTTTTTGATATTCTTCATTTAATAATTTAAGATTATTAATTTCTTTTGTTAAATTTAATATTGTTTCATTATTTTTATTCTCTTCATTTTCAATATCTATTATTTTTTGTATTTCTTTTTCATTTTTCATTTTAATAATTTCATCTTTTAATTCATTTATTTCTTTATTCAATTCTTCATTTTTTGATTTATAATCTTCTAATTGTTTAGATAAATTATCTTTTTCATTATTAAATAATTCATTTTGTTTGATTAAATCATTTTTTTCATTAATAAGTAATTCATTTTGTTTATTTAAATCATTTTTTTCATTAATAAGTAATTCATTTTGTTTAATTAAATTATTGTTTTCATTAATAAGTAATTCATTTTGTTTAATTAAATTATTTTTTTCATTATTAAATGATTCACTTTGTTGAATTAAATTATTTTTTTCATTATTAAATGATTCACTTTGTTTAATTAAATTTTCTTTTTCATTATTAAATGATTCACTTTGCTTAATTAAGTTATTTTTTTCATTACTAAGTACTTCATTTTGTTTTGTTAAATTATTTTTTTCATTACTAAGTACTTCATTTTGTTTAGTTAAATTATTTTTTTCATTAATAAGTAATTCATTTTGTTTAGTTAAAACTTCTTTTTCTTTAGAAAACTTTTCTTTTTCTTTTTTAATTTTCTCAATTTGTTTTTTTAAATTACTTTGTTCTTTAGATACTTTTTCTTCATTTTCTTTTATTTTTTTTTTCAATTCTTCAATTTCTTGATTTAATTTTTCTTTTTCTTTGTCAAAATTTTTTTTTGAATTATTTTTTTCTTTTAATAATTTTTCCTTTTCTACATTTATTAATTTTTGTAAATCTTTTTTTGAATTTGCTATTTTTGAATTTGCTTCATTTAATTGTTTTTGAATTTCATTTTTTGAATTTTCCAATTTTTCATTTTTTTCTTTTAAACTTTTTAAATTTGAATCATTTTCTGATTTTATTTTCTTATTCTCATTTGATAAATTTTTGATTTCTTTTTCAAATTTGATTTTTTCTTTTGAGATATTTTCTATTTTATTATTTAATTCTTTTTTATCATTTTCTAATATTTGTAAATTTTTATCTTTTTCTTTTATAATATCTTCAAAATTTTTTTCTTTTTGTAAAAGTTCTTTATTTAATTTATTAATTTCATTTTGATAATTATTATTAAGTTTTTCCTTTAATTTATTTATATTATTTTCATGTTCATTTTTTATTTTATTTATTTCATTTTTATAATTATTTTCAAGTTCTTCTTTTAATTTATTTAAATTATTTTTATGTTCATTTTTTATTTCATTAATTTCATTTTTATAATTATTTTCAAGTTCTTCTTTTAATTTATTTAAATCATTTTTATGTTCATTTTTAATTTTGTTAATTTCATTCTTATAATTATTTTCAAGTTCTTCCTTTTCTTTTTCATATTTTTCTATTTCATTCTTTAAATTTTCCTTATTTTTTTCAACTTTTTTTATTTCTTTCTGATAATTTTTATCTTGTTCATTAATATAATTTAATTCATTTTCATTTTTTTTTGAATTTTTTTCTTTATTATCATCATCTTTATAATTATCCTCAATATTAATTTTATCATTTTTTTTATTCTTTTTAATATTTATATTATCATTATTTTCTAAAAAGTTTAAATCAATATCATCAAAATTTTTTCCATTATTTAAAACATTCATATTTTTATTTTCCATTTCTTTAATTTGATTTTTTAAATTTTCAATTTGTTCTCTCATTAAATTATATTCTTCAGAACTTATATTTTTATTATTTTTAATGATAAAAACTTCTTTATCAAAATTAGTTTTTAAATATTGTGATAATTGAATTATAATTTCATTTTTTAAAATTTTATATTCTTGAATAATATTATTAACATCATTTTTATTTCTTTCATTTATTACTCTCATATTGTTCATTTGAGTTGAAATATAATTTATAATTTCAAATTGATTATAATCATTTTTTTTCATAATTGGAAGAAAAAATTTTTCAAGTTTTGGGTTTAAATATTTTATGCTTTGTGTTGAACATTTAATATTTTTTTTTTCTTTTTTTTTTACTTTCTCTCTTTTTATATTATTCAATTGATTTGATTTTAAATTATCATATAAGTTATTTAAATTTCTTTGAGAATTTAATATTAAATTTTTAATTAAAGGATTTGAAATATTTTGTATTTTATTTTCTAAAATGGTATTATTAAAACTAGGTTCTATATTCATTTTATTTATTAATATATTTTTAAATTAATAAAAAAATTAATTAATGTCATTAAACAATTCACATGTTAAAACAAATTCAGATTTTAAAGAAAATGATAATAATGATATAATAAATTTTGAAAATGAAAATGAAAAAAAGACAAATGATATAATGTAATAATATTTAATTAATAATATAGTAAATTAGCAAATTCAAATTATCAAAATTTTACAATTTTGAATAATATTAGTAATAGAACTTTAAATGAAATTGAAAAAGAAATAAAACAATCACCTAATTTAATTTCAAAAGAATCTCAAGATTATTTATCTTTTATTTCCAAACTAAATGAAAATGATTCAATATCAAAAAAAATGAAATCAGATCATTTAAAAACATTTAATTTATTGAATAAAATGAAAGCAGAAATAAAAAATAAAATTATACAGTTACATAATAATGAGGATATTTTTGTCAATGAATCTTATTTAAACGTAAATTCAAGTAAGGTTAATGATAATGTAAGAAAATTTCATATTAAACAAATAAAAGAAAAAGAAAAATCATTATTACATCAATTTAATGATATAAATATTCAAATTGAAAATGTATTAAAAGAAGAAAAATTATTAGAAAAGGAAAAAAATCTTAGATATTTTTTAGAAAAATATGAAAATGAAAATGAAGAAATTAAGTTTCAAAAATATATAAATAATATAATTGAAAAATGTTATATTTCAAGGCAAAATAGACTAAAAGAATTAGAAAAATCACAGAAGAAATATATTCAAAAATTAAATGAAATTGAAGAAGTAGAAAAAGAAAAAAAAATTCAAAATTTAGAAGAAAAAAGAGAAATAGAAAAAAATTTAATTAAAAAAAGATTAAAGAATTATAATGAAAAATATAATAAATTATCTTATTTAATAAGAACTTCAACTTCAAGAAATCAAAGTTATTTATATAATAAAATAAAGAATAAATATGAAAAAGAATCTAATAATTTTTTTTCAAAATCACTTTCTGAAAGAAAAATTAAAATAAATTCAGCAATTGAAAATTTAGATATTCATAAAAAAAAATATGATGAAATATTATTAAATTTACAAAAAGAAAAAAATGAAATGACAAAAAATTTAAAACAATTCTGGAAAAATCGTTCTAAAATAATTCCAGATTATAAAAATCCTTTATTTAAACTAATAAATGAGGAAGAAAATAAACAAAAAGAATATATTCAAAATAAAAAAATGAAAATAATGAATTATCATAAAGAAATGAAAAATTATTCAAATAAAAAAGTGAAAATGCCAAAATTAAGTAGAGGAGATAATGAAATAATTAGATTAATTAATAAAAAAAATCTTTCAGGAATTTATAATGAACAAAAAAATAAAAAGATGTTTCATAATTGTCAAAATATAAATCAAAAAACAATTAAAGAAAATAAAAAAATTAATAATTCTTTTTCATGTTCTCAAATTGATTTAAATACAAATCTAAAAGTTAAAGAAATTTTAAATAAAAGTCCAAAAAAAAAATTATTTCCTATTATATTCAAAAATCATAGTTTTTCAAATTCATCATCAAATAAAAATATTAAAGATTATTTAAGTGAAATAAGAAAACAAAATAATTTAATAATAACAAAAAACAATATAAAACAAATAGAAAATGAAAATATAAATTTTAATGAATTAAGAACATTAAAAAATAAAATTGATACAATAAATAATAAATTACAAAAAGAAAAAGAATTAATAAAAATAAAAGGTGGTTATGATAAAAATCCTAATGCTGCATTTAATATAAATGAATTACAAATTGATTCAATTAAAAATAAAATGGAAATTATATATATGTTAAAAAAACAAAATTAAATATTTTTTTTTTGTAAAAAAAAAAATGATTTTTTTATTATAGTTTTTGAATTATAAATATTTTTAATTATTTTTTTGTTAAAATAAAATGATAAAAGTTGAAAAAAAAATATGTGAATATCCTATTATATTTAATAAAATACCTTTTAAAAAATTAATTGAAATTATTCCTGAACAAAAAGGGAATTATGATTATATAGTAGATATTATTCAATTATCAACAAATAATATTGCAATTGCATCATATACTTCTTTTATTTCAATAATAGAACCAAACACTTTTAATTCAATAAAGAATATTGAATGTAATAGAAATGGAATTTATAAACTATTAGAAATAAATTTAAATAATAATAAAATTTTAATTGCAACATCAAATAAAAAAATTGAATTATTCAATATAGAAAATTATGAAAAAATTAATGAAATAAATGAAAATTTAAATGGTTCAGTAATTTCAATTGAATATGATAAAATAAATAAATTATTATTTGCAGGAAGTAATGATTCTATTTTAAATATATATAAATTAAATGATATTAATTCAATTGAATTGATAAAATCAATAAATGAGATTCATGCACCAATTAAATCTTTATGTTTACTTTATCCTACAAATCAATATTTATTTACTGGTTGTAGTAATGGAAATATATTTAAATTTAATATTGAAAATAATTATCAAAAAATTAATTTTATTAATTTCCGTTATAGTCATTTAACTCAAATGAGTCAAATTTCAAATGAAAAAATTGCAATTAATTCTTGGGGTGGCTCAATATATATTATTAAAATAAATGAATTTATTTTAGATTGTGAAATAATTATTCAAATGAATTGTCCAGTTAATAATTTTATTTTTTTCAATAATAATAATAATATTTTAGTTTCTTGTGAATTTGGAATTTTTGGATTTTATGATATGAAAAATAGGAAATTTATTACTAAGTATTTTATAAAAGGAAGAATAAATGCAAAAAAAATTTTTCTTTTAAAAAATAAAGATGTAATTCTTATTCAAGGAGATACAAAAATTTATAAATGCTAAAAACTATAAAAAGAAATAGATGAAAATATATAAATGGAAATAATAAAATTACAAATACAAAAATAAGAATTAAAATAATTAAATTAAACTATTAAAAATTTAATTTTCATCTTTATCCTTAATTTCATAAATTATAATATTAAATATAATATATATATCCTTTTCAAATCATACAAAATTAAAAATATTTTCATTTTTATTTTCAATCTAAAACTTTTACAAAATTGAGATTAATAAAAGAGATAAATGAAATTATATAATAATAAAATGAAAAAGATAAATATGAAAATTAAAATAAAAAATATATATAATAAAATATTTACTAGAGATTATTTTACTGATATTAGTAGTATCTTTGAAATGAAAGAATTTTATTTATATTAAAATTGAAATAGAATAATACTCAAAAAAGGATTTAAAATCTTTTTTTTAAATAAAAAAATAGTATTAAATTAATAATGAAAATATAGAAAAAATAAATTATCAGTAATATTATTTTGAATAACAAAATAATTTTATTTCAGATATCAATGAATATGAATAATAATAAATTATAAAAAATTACAAAAAATTTTAATATATGAATATTAAATTTTATAAATAAAATTTTTAATTTCTAAATTTTTATATTGTATTTATTTAAATTGAAAAATAGTTATTAAAAAAATTTAAGTATTATAATAATTATATTTTAAATTAATATTTTTCCGTCATTTGTAAATTGAAAATTTATTTTCACATTAAATTATTTCCCATTTTTTTTATTATTATCATTATTATTAATACTAGTTTTTTTTTCTAAACTATCTTTTTTTTTCTTTTTTCTATTAATAGTATTTTTATTACTTATTTTTTTTTTATAATCTTTCTTTTCTTCTTCAACTTGGCAACTTTCATCAGAATTTAGTAAATTACTAAAATCATTATTTTTACTATTTCCATTATTATCAATATTATCTTTTCCTAAATCTTTTCCATAATGAATTTTGGTTAAATAATCACATAAAGCTTCAACAGGATCATTAGGTAAATTTTGACATATATTTAAAATTCCTTTTGATAAAATAGGAATAACATTTGAATTAAGAAAATTTCTTAAAATTTCAGTTTTTTTTTCTAATAATTGAATTTCTCTTTCTTTATCTTTTCTTAATTGAACTTCATAAGAATTTTCAACAACTTTCATTTTTTCATTTGATTTTTCTTCACTTATATCTTTCATAGAAATTTCTTCTTCAGAAGAATTTTTTAAATCATCATCTTCTTCTTTTTTATCATTTTCTTCATCAAAATTTTCTTTTTCTTCAGAATGTTCTTCTAATAATTTTTTATATTCTTTATCTTCAACTTCTTCATCTTCTTTTTTTTCTTCTTCAACAACAAAAGGAACAATTTCATTATCTTCTGATAATCTTTCATAAATATTAATTGGCCCATTTCTATCTAAATATTCATTTAATTTTTCTAATTGTTCTTCATATGATAAATTAAAATCATAATTAAAAATTTCTATTGAATTTTCTTTAAAAAAATCTATTGTTTTTTTTATTTCTGGATTTTCATTTTCATTTTGAGTTTTATATAATTTTATTCTTCTATCAAATCTATTATCAATTTCTTCTTTTTTTTCTTCATAATCTGGTATTGATGATAAATTTGTTTTTATTTGTTCTTCTGAATAATTTGATATTAAAATAACTGAATCTGGTAATCTTTCTTTTATAAAAATTTTTTCTTTTATTATATTTTCTTCTTCATTTTCTTCTTCTTTTTTTTCTTCTTCTTTTTTTTTTTCTTCTTTCTTTTCTTCTTCTTTATTTTCTTCATTTTCTTCTTCATTTTCTTTTTTTTCAATTTTTTTAATAATTTCATCATAATATAATTCATTACAATCATCATAAGTTTTAGGGAATGCATCAAAAATATAACCACGACTAATACATTGATTACAATTAATTTTTTTTTTAATAATTTTAATTAATAATTCATTTGGTAATTTATTATATTCATTTAAATCTAAAGGAGGTTCATTTTTTTTTTTTGCTTTTTTCTTTTCATATTCTTCAATTATTTTTTCTAAATTTTCATTTATTTCATTATATTTATTTCTTATTTCTTCACCTAATTCACTTTTTTCATTTTTAAATTCATTAATACAATCCATTATATTTAAATAAGGTAATTTTAATTTCTCATTTAATAATTTACATAAATTACTTTTTCCTGAAGAAGGAGGACCAATTATAATAATTTTAACTGATTTTAATCCACGATATAAATTAAATTCATCTCTTATTAAATTTAAATTTTCAGGAATTCCAAATTCACATCTCCATTTAAATTTTCTTTTATTATAATCTTCAATATCTTCATTTTGTTTTCTTTCATCAAAACAAATTTTTGAAGGTAAAATTTTAACATCAATATTCATTTCTTGATAATTTTCCATATAAATATCATTTATATCAAATTTTTCCATTTTTTTAATTTTTCCATCACCAATTGCTAAAGAAATACTTTTAATAATATTATATAAAGATGGATTTTTTGTTTTATCAACTGCAAAAATATATTTATCATTTGGTTTTTTTTCAATAACTCTTTTAATAATTTTAATTAAATCAATAATATGAATTGTTGGAATTGAATTTAAACCTTTTCCAATAATTGGAATTGGATTTGGATTTCCTAAATAACACATTCTAAAATAATTAAAAAAAAAATTTTCTCCACATCCATAAATAAATCCAGGACAAATTATATAAACTCTTAAATTTGGATTTGTTGTTGATAATGCTTTTGATTCTAATATTTTATATTTTCTATATTTTTGATTTGGAATTCTTAAATTGTAATCTGTGTCTTTATGATAAAATATTCTTTCTTTATTTTCATCTTCTTCTTTTATTTCATTATCACTTAATATTAATTTTAATTCTTTTTTTTCTTCTTCTTTCTTTTCTTCTTCTTTTTTTTCTTCTTCTTTTTTTTCTTCTTCTTTTTTTTCTTCTTCTTTCTTTTCTTCTTCTTTTTTTTCTTCTTCTTTCTTTTCTTCTTCTTTCTTTTCTTCTTCTTCTTCTTTTTCTTTTTCCATTATAGCTTGAGTACATAAAAAATTGTCTTTATGTTTAGATTGAATAAAATGATAAATTTTATCATCCTCACAGTAATAATTATAGCAAAAAGGACAAGTAAATCCTTTTTTATCCCTAATTTTATACTTTTCAAGTTCTTTATTCTTTTCAGATTCTTTCAAATAATCTCTATAACACAATTCACAATATTTTCCTTCAAATATAATTTCATGTCTAAACAAATTAATAAAATCTTTAATTGAAATTTCCTTATTATTTTCACATTGGCAAGTATAATTTATTTTAACATCATTTCCAGTTCCTTCAGGAAATATAATTTTCATTTTTGGAACTTTCCCACAATCTTTACACCATAAAATATATAATTCAGGATATTCACTCATTTTTGATTGTTCTTTTAATTTTATTATTTATAAAAAATCTTATTTCTTTGATATTAAATATCAAATATTTAAATTGATTTTTACTTTTAAAAAAAGAATTAGTGTTAGATTAGAAACAATAAAATAGTTTATTAGAAAAAGAAGAAATTTGTGTATATGATTTTTTTATTTGCATTTTTTTTTTTTATTTTTTTTTGACTCAGAATCACAATTTAAGGAAAAATCATATCATCACAAAAAATGATTTTCAAATTATATTTAAAATAAATAAAACTTTTAAGTTATTTTAAAAAAAAATAAATTTTAAGAGTATCAATCAAAAAATAATTCTAATAATTGTAGATATAAAGCAAAATAATTTTATTATGAAAAAGATAGTTTTTTTGAAAAATCTTTATAATTTATATTAAAAAACAAAAAAAAATTATATTATTATTGTATTAGTCCTAAGTATTATGTTACTCAATTATTTTCTTTAGGAAGAAAACTAGTTGGCACTCTTTTAAAAGTTTTATATTTTTTGATTACTTCATGTGAATCTTTGTAATTATTATTCTCATTAACAAAACTTATATTTTTTTTATAATTATTTTTTGAAAAAGTAGAAAAATTATTTTGTGAATAAAGATTAGCATCAGTAATATTATTTTTATTATCAATTGAATTATCAATTATAACTTCTCTATTTGATATCTGATGAGTTTCTTTATAGCACATAATTTTTCCCTATAAATTATTAGATTAAATTTACAAAACAAAAATTAATTGTATCCATTTTTTTTTACTTTTTTTTAACTTTTATATTTTTAATAATAAGTTTTTAAAATAAACAAAAGTTATTTTAAAAAAAATAATGAAATGATATTTATTTTTGAAAATAATTCTTTAAAATGATATATTCAAAAGTAAACTATAATTGAATATTATTCAGATAATTCTAACCCTCAATTAATTTTCGATATTATTATACAAAAGGATTAGATTAAATAATTGATATTTAATCCGTTATTTGTGAAGTTTTAAGAAAAATGTTAAATATTTATTAAATTTTTTTCGTTAAGAAAACATTTCGATAGTAAAAATTGAATAAAAATGAAGAAAAGAAATTATATAAAATATTATTAAATATATATATTCAAATAAATTAATTTACTTAATTCTTAATTTAATATAAAAATTAAAATATCAAAAATGAACAAAATATATTTTGTATTTTTTTTCTTTAAACTATTTTCATTCATAAATTCGAAAAATGATTATATATTAACTGAAGGCTCATTTTCAGATGAAAAAAAAAGTCATTTTAAAGGAAGTTTAAAATATAATTCAGATAAATTTAATCCTTCAGATTACAACATAGAATTTAATAACATAACCAATTTTTTTCCTATAAAAGATTTAAAATTGGAAATAGATTTAGAATGTGATTATATAATTCATTTGAAAATAAATGATAAATTAGAAGATCGTTTTGAAAACAAATTAATCCCTTCTTCAAACTATATGAAAAAAACAAAAGAGTATAAAAACACAAAATCATTAGAAGACTTTGGATTTACCTTTACAACAAAACCAAATGAAATATTTACATTTAATTTAAAATCAAATGAAACTAATATTTTAACATCAAAAAATGGGAATTTTCTTTTTTCAGATTTATTCATAGCATTAAATTATTATTTAACATCAAATGACATATATGGATTTGGTGAAAGAATGCATGATTTTAAATTAGGAGATGGTAAATTTACAATGTGGCCAAATTCTTCAATTGGAGTTCATCCTGATCCTGGAATTGGAGGTGATAATTCATATGGTTCTCAACCAATTGCTTTACATAAAATTAATAATCAATTATTCTTAGGTATTATTTTTAATAATATTAATGCTCAGGATGTTGTTATTAAAAGTATTAATAATAATAATGTTTCTTTGGAACATAGAACTATTGGAGGTATTATTGATTATTATTTATGTGTTGGAAATAAACCTGATGATGTTCTTATTCAATTACATAATATTATTGGAAATATGCCTCTTCCTCCTTATTGGACTCTTGGTTTCCATCAAAGTAGATTTGGATATAATTATACTGACGATTTAAATAATGTTGTTAGAGATTTTATGGATTTTGAATTACCTGTTGATTGCTTTTGGACTGATATTGATACTTTAGATAGTTTTAATACTTTTAGCTTAAATAAAACTACTTTTGCAGATTTACCTAATACCATTAAAAATATTCATTCTAATCATTATCATTATATTCCTATTTTTGATATTGCTATTGCTCAAAATAATAGTGATCCTATTTATCAAAAAGGTCATAAAGAAAATGCTTTTGTTATATCTAATTATACTAAAAAAGAAATGGTAATTACAGTTTGGCCTGGAGATTGTGTATTACCTGATTTTCATTCTGAAAGTGGAATTAATTTATGGAAGTTTGGGTTAGAAGAATATAAAAAAATTATTGATTATGATGGAATTTGGTTTGATATGAATGAACCAGAATTATTAAAAGAAATAAAAGTAAATAGAGGAGAAAAATTACCCGATAATAATTATGACCCTAAATATAACCAATATGAATATATTCCTTACATTCCAGGTTTTAGAGAAAATGAAAGAATAGATATACGATATGGAACAATAAGTGAAAATGCATTAAGCACTAAATATAATGAAAAAGAAAATAAAACATTAATAACATATAATTACAAGGCTCAAATTCCAGTAATGCAAGTAAGAATAACATATGAACATTTAATAAAAATAAAAATGAGACCATTTATTTTAACAAGATCAACAACATTAGGAATGAGTGGATATGCATATCATTGGTTAGGAGATAATGATTCATCATATTTAAAAATGAGAAATGGGATAATTGGAATATTCAATTTTCAAATATTTGGTATTCAAATAACAGGAGATGATATATGTGGTTTATGGGGAAATTCAAATGATAATTTATGTGCAAGATGGATGAGTTTAGGAGCTTTTTTCCCTTTTAGTAGAAATCATAATGGAATTGGAAATATTCCTCAAGAACCTTATGCTTTTGGTATCAACTCAAAAACTTTTAAAATGAGTAAAATTGCTTTAAGAATGAGATATTCATTAATTAGATTTTATTATACTGAATTATTTAAAAATTCAATTGGAGAATCTGGTTCTTTTTTCAAACCTTTATTTTTTGAATTTAATAATGATAATCTTACTTATGATAATGTTAATACAAGTGCTTTAATTGGAAATTATCTTTATTTAATTCCTGTTTTTGATGATAGTGAAAATAATATTAGTGCTTATTTTCCTAATGAAGATTGGAATTATTTTCCGAATGGAGATAAATTAATGAAATATGATGAAAAAAAAACTGAAGGAGAATATAAAAGTCTTCCTGGAACTTATGATAGAATTTTAATTTTTTTAAGAGGTGGTTCTATTATTCCTTATCAAGATACTTTCAATTACACTGTTAAAAATACTTTTGATTTAAATAATAGACCTATTGAACTTATTGTTAATCCTCATTCAAATAAACATTATGCAAAAGGTAGTATAATTTATGATGATGATGGTATTCAAACTTTAGAAAATGAAAATTATTTAAGAGTAGAATTCAATTTTTCATATGATGTTATTTATTTTAATATTAAAAATTCTTTAAAATTTAGTTATAATTATAATGATATTTATCTTTCTAAAATTCATTTTTGGAATATGGATTATTTATCTCAAGAAGGAATTTATCAAATTTTTAGAATTGAATTGAAAAATAAAAAAATTATAAATGGAAAAATTTCTCTTATTTCGAATGATAAATATTTAGTTGATTTTCAAAAATATTTAATAAGAATTGACCAAATTATATCAATAAGATTACTAAAACAAAATGCCAAAAATATAAAACATGAGAAATTTATTAAACAATAACATTAATTAAAAATAATAACAAAAAATTTTAATTATTATTTTTCTTCTTTTAATTGTTTTTTTTTTAGATTAAATATACTTAATCAATTTTAGATTAATAATTTTGTTTATTTATCTAATTCAGGGAAAGATAATTTGCTTTCAAATTCTTCTAGTGCTTGTTCTTTTTCTTTTAAAGTTTTTTTATTTTCAATTTGCTTTAACTCTTTTTCAAGAGAATCAATTTTAGAGTTAAGTTCATTATTGTTGAGTATTTTAATTTCATTTTTATATTCATAAAATTTTTTTGTCAGATTATTTCTTTTAATAGAAAATTTATGATAATTCTCATCAAAGTCTTTTTTATTTTGAGAATTTTCTTTTATTCTTTGAGTTGTTAAAGATATATGTTGTTTGTTTTCTTCACTTGTATTATATTCTGTTATCCAATTATTTGGAATATCTTTTATTTCATAATCATAATTTCCTTTTTTGGTTGCAAAAAAAAATTTTGAATCCCAATTTTCATTGAAAGGAATACCTATATAAAAATCTTGTTTTTTATATTCTTTATCTATTTCTTTAACTTTTATTTCAAGACTATAATTTGATTTATTAAGAAAATAATTTTTTAAATCTTTATTTTCTATCTCAGGAAATACAATAATTTGATTTTTTTTTCCACTAACAATAGATTTAGGAATTTTAAAAAATTGAATATTATCTTTAATTTCTGAATCTAAATTTCCCGCATCAACATTATAACCTTTTCTTTGATAATAATTATATCCTTCAATATTTTTAAAAGTAGGAATAGGGAAATCTTGTCTATCAAATATATAATACCCCATTAATGAAGAACCAATACTAGTACATTCATCTACTATAATTGTTTTAGATATTGATATTTTATTATCAAAACATTTTATTATTTCTTCTTGTAATATTGGAGTTCTAAATAAATCACCTGCCATTTCTATTATAATATTTTCTGGGATTATTCCTTTATTTAATTCACTTATTTCATTTTTAAATTCTTTAAATTGATTTGTAAACAATTCTATTTCTTCTTTTATTAATTTTTCAAAATTTTCTTTTGTCAAATGATATTCTAAATCTTCATCACCCATAAATGATTCAACAGTTATCATTATTTCTTTATTTATTGATAATTTAATTCTTTCTTTTTCTATTATTTCTAATAATCTTGCAATTGATTTCTTATTTATGTCTTTTATAGTATAATTATTTTTATCACAAAAATTTTTTAAACATTCATCTTTTATTTTTCTATTAAAATTTCTCCCTCCTAAAAATGGAATACATTTAACTTTCATTACTTTAAATTGAGCATATGTGAAAGTAGAATAAATAAATGATGTTTTAGAATGTCCAATATCAATAAAAATAATTTCTTTTTTAATTCCTGAATTAACATTTATTTTTTCAGTAACAAACATATCTTTATATTTAGTATATCCATAATACATTGTAATTGCAGTTGATTCATTTATTATTTTAAAATAATTTATTCCCATAGATTGCAAAATAGTTTTTAATAATTTTCTTTGGTAATCAAGAAAATAATCTGGAACACTTAAAATACATTTTTCAATTTTAACTCCTTGTTTCATATAAAAAGAAATAATCATTGAAAGATAATCTGCTACAATTTCAGAAGGAAAAATTCCACAATCTTTTCCTTTATATTCATATTGTTTAAGTTTCTTGTTATTGTTATATGTTCCAAATACCATATTTTTTAATTCTTCATTAAAAAAACTTTTAGGCTCTATAATATCAATAAATCTTGATAATTCAACATAAGAAGTTTCTAAGTATTTTTTATATAATGATTTAGCAGTTTCTCCTATTAATCTATATTCTTTTGAATAACATATTATTGAAGGAAATACTCTTGAAGAGTCATCTGCTAATAAAACTTGTGTATTGAATTTATTATTTAATTTAAAACATTTTGAAAATACAGTTTTTAAAGCTCCAATATTTATTCCAAATATTTCATTTTCTTCTTTCATTTTTTTAATATATAATTTATAAATAAATTATTTTAATAACTGAATTAAATTAATTACAAATAAATATATGTATTACAAAAAAAAAATGAGTAATAAATTAAAGTATGACTCATTAACAATTGAGCCAACAAATAATTCATCTACACAAATTAATCAAAATTCTACTTTCAATCATTTAAATAGACAATTAATCAAAAAAAAATTATTAAGTAGTTTAGTTAAAACAAGAAATTTAAATTCTAATTCTTTTCAAACCTCTCAATCTTATAATATATCACCAAGAAATGAACAAAAAAGAATTAATGATTTAAAAATAGAATTAAATTTAAATATAATTCCTCCTCTTCATAAAGAAAAAATGTTAACAAAAAATGAAATATTATATAATAAATATAATTATCCAAAATTAGGTCCTTACATTAGAAAAAATAATTATATTCCTTATACTAATATAATATCTCCTTTTTCTCTTCAATCAAGAAAAGAGTTTTTTTATAAAAAAATATTCTTTAATTATATAAATCAACAAAAAAAGAAAATGCAAGAAAAATTTAAACCTATTGATAATAAAATTAATATTGATTATGCAGAAACTATAGAACAATATGAGGAAAGATTAAATAAGAGAAATATAAAATTATTAAAACAAGGTAAAAAAATAAAACATAAAGTTAAGGAAAATTATTGTGAACAACAATTAAATAAAATGGGTCATATAACTGGATTCATGAAAGCTGTTGTTGATTATGCTTATCCTGATATGATTTTATATAAAACAAAAGTTTTTGAAGAGTCTTTGAAAAAAAAATTTTATAAAGTTCCTCCTTTTATTGCAAAAGATATAGATAAAAAAAATCAGGAAGAAATACTTCAATCCTATTTAAGTGAAGCTATGATAATTAAAAATTAAAACTTTAAATTAATCTAAAATTTAAAATCTTTTTTTAACATAATAATATTCAATTATAATCAATTCTTTTTTGAAAAGACTATTCAATTTCTATTCCATTTTTAAATGTGAATCACTTGTTTTTTACTTTTAATTTAGAAAAAATAATATAAAATATAATTAAAAATATAACATAATATTAAAATATTATCTTATTTCAAAATTTAAGTTTTGTGTCTTCGTCTATGGTGAACCAGCTGAAGGCGGTGTTTTTTGTTTTAACTTAGTATTAAAAAGATCATTTCAATAAATGACTAAAAGGAGGAAATAAATAAATTTATTAATTCTAAAAAATATTTAATTTAATCATTTTTCTCAAATTAATAAATTGTTTAAGATATTTATTTTTTGGAATATATTGTCAACACAAAAAAAAAAAAAAAATTTCAATTGATGAACTTTTTGATAATTATAATTTTTATTAACTAAATTAATTATTTCTGTAAGAATATTTAAGAATGAATGATTTTTGATTTTTTAATAAAAATGAAAAAGTTTTTATTAATTGCATTAATAATTTTAATTCAATCTAAAACATTAAATACATTCCAAGAAGATGAGTTAAGAGAGACTTTAGATTATGGTTTTATTAAAAAAATAAGAAATGACTTAGAAATTAAAGCACTTGTTTACAACGGTGAAGATCCTATTTATGATGTACTTGATGTTGGAACTGATTCTGAAATTGATGCAAAATTAAGAAGTGATTATCCAGTACTTGTAAACTTAGTCAAAAAACATTTAGATGATGAAATGAAAGCAAAACTTGATAGTTTTACTGTTGATCAAGCTATATGTATTCTTTCAAAAGGAAATGTTAAAGATAAAACCTTAAACATCCTTGATTACTTTTATTCTTCTAAATATAATTTGGTTGGTATGACATTAAAATTAACAGATCTTAATAATCATGCAAAACCATATTATAATGTTTGTGGTATTAATGTAGAATGAATTTTTAATTATTAGTTTTTTAAAGTTAACAAAACATTAAACTTAACAAAAAAATTTTTTTTGGATATCATCAAATAAATTTTTTTTTATTTTATAATTTTTTTATATAAATTTAATCAAATAATAAATATTTTTAAAATTATTTTATTTATATATGATTCAGTTTTTCTTAATGAAATAATATATTCATTTTTTTCTTGAGAATATTTTGATTCATCCCTTCCACACTTTGATAAATTGAAATCTTTATCATATAATTTGAATATATTTTTGGGCTGAACAATATTTAAAAAATTTTTATTATATTAGATAAATTTCTTTTTTATTTAATTTTTGTTTGTTTTTTCTTTTATCTTTTCCTTAATTTATATATTCATATATATTAAGAAAGAATTTTATATAAATAATATGGATTAATGTGAAATAAGAAAGAAATGAATAATTTCTATAAAT
>JAEEGK010012090.1_pt1 | contig 19661 bp, 12 predicted proteins | sample 8958771 | NCBI WGS metagenome assembly JAEEGK01 (sample SAMN16246547, study PRJNA631951) | gut metagenome | biome: gut microbiome; feature: rumen; material: SC-attached | host: Bos | place: Iran: Karaj | collected 2018-10
CTTTATTTATTTTATTTAAAGTTTCATTTTCTTTTTTTAAATCTGTTAACTTTTCTTTTAAATTATATAATATATCTTCATTTTTAATTACTGTTAAAGAAGTATTTGAATTATATATATTAAATTTTATTTGATTGATTTTATTTTTATAACTATCAATTTTATTGGTAAAATCAATAATTTTTTGTATATTAATATCTTCTTCTTCATTTTTATCAATTTTTATTCTTTTACATTTCTTAAATTCACTTTCAATTTTATCTTTAATTTCCTTTAATTTAGTTTTTAAAAATTTATTTTTTTTCAAAAGTTCATTTTCCATTTTAAAAAATAAATTAAAAAAAATTCATAAATTGATAAATTAATAAATAAAATAAATAAATTACATAAATGATAAATCCACAAAGTCAAGATGAATCAAGAATTTCCACATCATTCAATAAAGTAAAAGCAATATCAAAATATGTTCAATTAAACTTACAAGCATATCAATATTTAAGAGATAAAAATTATAAAAATGCAATGAGTACATTTGAAGAATGTATAAATATTGCAAAAGATTTAGATGATATAAAACATATTGAAAGTTTAACTAATCATGCAATTTGTCAATTTTTTTGTGGTAATTTTGAAGAATCTTATGATTTTTTAGAAAAAGCAAAAGTTATTTCTTCAAGATTAATTGAAAATTCTTCTTTAGATAAACAAATTCAATTTCTTCATTTAAGAGTTCTTGCTAATTTATCTTTAACTTCTCTTTCTCTTAATAAAATTTCTGATTGTAAAAATCAATTTAATAATTGTATTACTTTAATTAAAAATAATAAAAATTCAAATTTTTTTAAATTACAAATGTTGAAAGAATTAGTTTTTATTTTTTTTAGAGTTGATTCTTTATCTAAATTTTATGAAATTAATCAAAATATTTTTGAAAATAATTTAGGTGAAGATATTTGGAATAATAGTTCAAATGAAAATATTAATAATAATAATCAAAATAAAGTTGCAAATAAATGTTTATTTGGATTACATAAAACATTAAGAGAAAATAATATTAAATATTGGTTTAATTGTTTAAATGAAGAAGTATCAAGATGTAAAAAAAATAAAGAATCATCAGGATTTATTTTTTTATTAATTAATCAAATGGCAGCATCATTTTGTTATAAAGGAAAAATAAATGATTCAATAAAAACAACTTTATCAAATATAGTTAAATATTATCAAGAACAATATAATAAAGATTTAAAAATAAAAGAAAAGAAAATAAATAATATTTTAAATGACTTTAAATTAAGAATGGACACTGCAGTTGAAATATATAAAAGAATTTGGGATTTGGAAAATGAATTAAATGCAAATAATAATATTAATATAAATAATAATGAAAATAATGAAGGAACAAATAAATTTTTAATTAAAATATTATTTAGACATGCATTAAGATATTTATCAAAACCAGAAAATCAAAATGATGAAATTAAAAATCAAATTGAAATGTCAATGAAATTATTAGAAAATGATGAAATAGATTGTTCAATGATATCAATATTAAATGTTGATAATGAAATAACAAAATCATTAAAATTACTTTTTGAAAATTTATTAATAATAAGAACTAAATCAATATTAAAATTACATTTAAATAAATTTAAATTAAATACATTAAACTATATAAAAATGAGTGATAAAATGAAACAAAAATATGTAATAAGTGAAGCTTTTTTAAAAACAAAATTAGAAAAATTAGCTCAAGGATTTGAATTAACAAAATTTCATTATACTTCAAAAGGTCATACAAAACATTTTTATAAAATTGCTCCAATAAATGGAACTTATAATTTATTTATTTATAAAACATTAAGTGAAAAAAAAGCAGTAAAAGTTCTTCCTTTATCACAAATTATGAAATTAACAATTGGTTGTGTTTCTGATAATTTAAAAAAAAGATTAAATCCTAATAATGTTATTCAAAATTATCATCCTTGGTTATTTTTATCTATTTATTTCCCAAAAAGAACTATTGATTTATATTTTGAAAATGATGAACAAATTAATGATTGGTTTGAAGGAATTTATTATTATATGTGGAAAATATCTTTTAATAAAAATTTACCTAATTTTAATTTGTTCTTTTTAACAAAATTAAAATTGAAATTGTTATATAAATTAAAAGATATGAATGTTAATTTATCTATTTTAGATCAGATTAAAGCATTTGAAAAAGAAAATGAAATTGAATTTCAATCTCTTCCTATAAGTAAATCTATTTTATTATATGTTAAAATATGTGAAAAATTAGGAAGAAATATTGATTATTGATAAAATAATTATTAAATGTTTTCACAAAAAAAAAATAAAATTTAAATATAATTTTTTATATAAATTAAATAAAAAAAAAAATATATATAAAATTTAAATAAAATATATATGAATAAAAAGAATGACATATTTGAAACAGATGATCAAACATTACCTCAAAATATATTTTTAACAAAAATAAAATTAAAATCTCCATTTGAAGAAATAAAATCATATTATAATGAAAATAAAGATAATATAGACTTAACAAAAAGAGATATTGATAAAAATCTTCCAATACAAATATCAATATATTCAAAAGATTATAATAGTACAAAATTAATAATAGAAAATTTCAAAAATAAAAATGATATTAATTTACAAAATAGTTTAGGATGGTCTGGACTTCATACATCATGTGCATTAAAAGACACAAATGAAATAACATCATTATTAATATCACATAATGCAGATGTTAATTTATTAAATAAAAATAAACAAACTCCTTTACATATTGCATGTGGTAAAAATAGAATTGAAAATATTCAAATTTTATTATCATCATTTAAAATTGATTTAAATCCTATTGATTATAATGGATTTACTCCTTTAATTAAAGCTGCTGCTTCTCAATCTTATGAAAGTATTAATTGTTTATTATTAGATAAAGGAGTTAAATTAAATATTAGAGATAATTTAGGTTATACTGCTTTACATTATGTTTGTGAAGATAATAAATTTGATATTGCTATTAAATTAATTCAAAGTGGTGCTGATATTCAAATTCATAATAATGATAATAAAAGTCCTTTGGATTTAATTAATGATTCTAATGTAAAGGATATTATAATTTCTTATATTAATACTCATTGAATAATTAAAAAAATGTAATTTTTTCTTTGTTAAATTATTATGTGTCATATTTATTTTAGTAAATTATATTCAAATTGAAAACTATATTTTTTTTTAATCTATAAAATATTATTTTTTTTGCTTTTTTACTTTTATATTTTATTTTTTTTTTAATTTTTTTGTTCAAATTGGAAATATATATTTTATTTAATTTAATATTTTATAACATAAGTATATAATTATTTAAAATTTCTTTTGAAGAAAATAAAATTATTTCTAATCAGGGTTAATCAGAAATTTATTTTAGAAATAGTAATGATAAATATAATTTATGAATATAAAATTGTGAATAAATTATTAAAAATAATTAATTAGAGCTAAAAAATAAATCTTAAATGAATATCATAAAAAAAACAAGAGAAACTCTTGATTCAAAATATATTAATATTAATATTTAAATTAATATATTAACTTATAGTATGATAGATATTGATTAAATTATTTCAAATTAAATAATATATGAGAAGTAGCAAAAATAATACATTTCCAATTGTTTCAACTTTAGAAAATGGAAATTTAGTATTATTAATAATATCTTATTTAAATTTAAAAGATTTTTCAAATTTATTACAAGTAAACAAATATTTTTACAAATTATCAAATCATCTTCAAAATAAATGGAGAGATGGATGTATTAATTATTTTTCTTTTTCAATAGAAAATTCTTCAATTTCTTTAATAACTCAAACAAATTGGAAAAAATTATTAAAAAAAAATATAACAATTCATAATTTATGGAATAGTTATTTATCAAATGAAATTTTAAATATGAAAGAAAATGTTTATAAACAATTAAAAGATATAAATCCATTTTATAGATTAAGAAAACAAAATAAATACATTGAAAGTCCAGCAAATTCTATTTTACAAACTTATTTAATTGATTTACTTTATGATGAACAAAATTTATATAATGAATTAGATAATTTTTTTATGAAAGAAAAATATAATTTTAGTTATGAAAATCAAAAACATTTTCCTTTTGAGAAATTAGTTGATAATATTCCATCATATATTCCTTTAATTAAACAAAATAATAATTTAAAAAAATTATTTATTGAATTAAGATGGTATATTATAAGTAATAATAATTTTACTTTATCAAAACAAGTTTTACCAATTTATATCATAAAACTTTTATCTTTGACTTTAATGGGATATTGTTCAATTGTTGTTAATTATATAAATGATATTTCAAGATATAATGATATTATTTATGAATATTATTTAAGATATAAAAACTATTGTCAAATGGCAATTGATTTAAATGAAAAATATCAAAATTTATCAATATGTATTAATTATCTTTATGATTCAATTAATTTTACTAAAATTTCTCAACCTAAATTTTCTATTATTAGATTATGTATGAGAATTTGGAATAATTCTTGTTTAAAAAAAATTAAAAATAATATAATTGAATCTATGAGATTATATGGAGAAAAAATAATTAAAAATAATTTAAGAGAATTAATTAATATTTTTCCTTCATCTTTAAATTCAACTTTTTCTGTGAGTACTGATGTTTCTTCACAATATTTAATTTATGTAAATAATTCAAATAATAAATTTGATGATTCTTTTTATGAAATGTTTTCTTTCATTAATGATACTTTATGTGATGAATATAATGTTTATAAAATTAATCATTCATATTTTAAAGATTCAAATGAATTAATTTCTATAATTGAAAATAATTATATTAATTCTTTAACAAGTCAAATTAATAATATTATTATTAGTTATTGTAGTAACAGCAATAATATTAATAATATTGATTATTCTTCTTTATATTCATTTATTAAAAATTTTATAATTTATTTGAAAAATAATTCTTATAATATTTTTTCAAAACTCATTCCAAAATTTAGAATGAAAATTTTTGAAAGTATTTATTCTATTTTTAAATTACATCTAAATGAGATTATTCTTAATATTTTTTTAAATAAAATAAATAATATATATGTAGATAATAATAATAACAATAATATTAATTTCGAAAGTTTTGAAATTTTTAAAATTTTATGTGAACATTGCAATAATGATATTGACAGAGTAAATAATTTTTTAAACTGGTATAATAATCAAAATAATTCTTTAATAGATTTATTAAATATATGTATGAAATGGTTCATTGAAGAACAAGGAAAAATAATAAATAAAAATAAACAAATTGAAAAAGAAATCATTAAAAGAAATTTAACATTTATTGATGAGATGACAGATAAAAATAAAATATTAACATCATTTTCTTCTATTTTCACAATAGAAGAAATTCAAAAAATTGACCAAGAATTAAATAAATAAAAACAATATCATATTTATAATTAATATGTATATTTACTATTGTTTTAAATAATGATTATTGTAATTAGGATGTTTAATTTTATTAAATTAATACAGTAATATGTAATTTGTTTATTTTAAAATATATATTAAAATTTAATTTATTTCAAAATAAATATTAATTTATGTATTATAAACTAACATAATTTATTTAAGAAAAAATAAAATAACTATGAATTTTTAAAAATTAAATTTTATAATAATCCTAATAAGCTAAATTAAAATTATATCATCTAAAATAAGCTATCATATTTTTCATTTATTTATGTTATATAAAATATTTATATTTTGAAAAGATATTTAGTTTAGTAAGGTACCTACCTATTTATAGCCTAAAAAAATAATATACATTTTCCTAATACTAAACTAAAAACTTCAAATACAAATAGATTCTCTACATATTATAATTATTAATATTATTATTGTGATTTAAAAATATATTTTGATCTATAATAAAAATATCTGCTTTTACTTGATTTCTTTTTATTTCTACATTAGGATAAATTTCATTAAATATATTATAATAACATAAAGGAATTATTATTTTTTTATTTATTTCATTTTCATTATTTATTAATTTTTGATACACATTTTTGAATGGGAAATGTTTTATTATTTTTGTATTTCCTTGGATTTTCGAAAATAATAATTCACATATTTTAATTGAATTTGTATTTGGCCATCTTTTTCCATTAAATTTATAATAAAAATAAATTATATCTAACGATTCTAAAAAATTAATATAAGCATAACCATAATTTTTTTTCCTTTTAATATCAGTAGGAATTAAAAATAAATTAAATTTTTCATTAAACTCTGAAAATATTCTCAAAAAATCATTAATAGTGAATTTATTTGGAATATTTTTTATCATTAAAGTTTTTCTTCTTTCTTCCATACTTAAAATTTTTTTAATATCTATTTCATTAGATTTTGATATATTATTATTCATATTCGATAAATTATAAATTTTTATATCAGAGTTTCTTATTTGAATATCTTTATTATTATCGTTTATTTTGTTATCATTTGAAATACTATTAAAAATTCTAGTAAATCTAGATTCATTTTTATTATATTTAAATGCATAATCAAAAGGGAGAAGTTCTCTATTAAGCCATTGAATTTTACAGATATCTAATTTACATTTCATTGAATTTAAAAAGAATTTTTATTTATAATTATAATAATTTTTTTATTTATTTGTAAATTTTTAATATTTTAAGATTTAGTTTTTTTAGAATAGTTTTGTATATTAATATATTTTTAATATTTATGCATTAAAAATCTTTTTTATTGAATTTTTATTTTATTTTATTTTTATTTTATATAAGTTTATTTAAAATTTTATTTTTTTTACTTTTATAAAAATATAAATTTACTTTTAAATGGGAGGATGTTGTGAAAATAGAAAAGAAAATTATCATATTCAATTTGATTTTAGAAATACTCAAAATTCGATAAATCAAAATTCAAAAACTTGTAGAGAAAATAAATTATTAATACAATATAAATTAAATGGAAATGAAGAAACAAATAATATTTTTAAAATAAAAGATTATAATAATATTGATGTCCCAATATTAAATACAAGAACACCTAAATTAAGTTCAGAAAAAATAAATGTATCATTAAATAAAGATGATAAAATCCCTTTTAAAAAATCTTTAAATATAAAAGTTAATGAATTATCCAAAAAATCATTAATTTCTATAAAATCAAAATCAAGAAATTCAAAAAAAAATTCATATTCAGCAGAAAAAATTATAGATAAAATAAATAATACAGATACAAATAAAATTTATTTTCCTTTTGATTCATCTTTAAAATATTCTGAAAATTCTCAAATGTTATTTGAGAATACTTGTTCAAATGATTCATATAAATATTTTAATAGTTTTAAAAAGCATAGATTATATCTTGAAAATAAAAGTCATTCTAATAATAAATTATATCCCCTTCAAATAAGAAATAAAAGTGGATTTAATCAAACAAATGATAAAAAAATAAATTTAGATAGTAATGATGATTACTGTGATTTTAGTTATGTTAATAAAGTAAATTTTCAAAGTAAAAAAGAAATTAAAGAATGTAAATAAAATTTTTTATGAAAATATTTTAAATAATTATTTTTAAATTATATTGTTCTTTATATTAAAAAAAATTATTGAATTAATTTCCAAATTTCTTTATATTCATTTAATATATTATTTACGTTATATATAGTATCTTCTCTCCTTTCTTTTTCTTCTTGAGTAAAATTATCAATATTATAATTTTGTAAAAAATCTAATAAATATTCTTCAGTTAAATTAGTAAAATATTCACTTTGATGAATATTACTTACAAAATCATATTGAAAACGATAATCAATATTATAAAAATAATAATAACCACCATTTTTTTTTAATCTAAAATCAAGTAATTCTGACATTTTATTAATAATTTTTTTTTGTTCTTCTTCATTATAAAATAAATTACCTTTATAAATACAGAAAGAACTTAATTGAGAATAATAAAAAGAATGATTTTTACCTTCTTTACAATCTTCAAATAAAAAATTAATATGATTATCAATATCACCTTTTTTTTTAAAAGCACAACCATTTGAATAAACATATTTTGCTTTTGTGTTAATTAAAATACTTTTCATAATTTTATATAAATTACAATCTCTATTATAATTTTCAATTCTTTCTCCAATAGTTAAATTACTTAAAACATCAGCAGGATTAGGATAATTAAAAAAATTAATCATATTACAATATTCATATATATCACTAATTCCAAAAATATAATTTTTAATTTTTGTAAATGCTCTATGATTAAGTTTATCTAAATAAGATAAATGAGTAATTTTTAAAGAATCTAAAAAGTCATTTTCAATACTATATAAAAAAGAAGAAAGACTTCCTATAGAAATCCCATTAAAAATATTTCCTAAAATATGAATTGTTCTTACTTTATCACATTTTTCTGCTTCTTTTTTAAATAAATCAGAAATATATTCTTGAAAATCATCATTATTAAATTCATTATAATCACTAATTAATTCTTTATTTCCCATAGTTTCAAATAATTTATCATTAATTGTTTTAAATTGATTACTTGAAGTTTCTAATTTTACTTTTAAATTTTCTTTATTATACCAACTTGAAATACTACTTTTACCTATAATAGAATCATAATCTTCTTTTGAAATATTATATGCAATTGCTCTTGGAATATATTTTTCTACTCCATCAAATATAAAAAATTTTTCATAGTTATATTTTGGATTATTTGATTCTAATTCATGTTCTTGTGAAAGAATATTAAAAAAACTATCAAGAATTTTAAAGGAATCTCCAAATGATATTACTAAGTCTTGTCCATCTATTCTTTGAGTTAAGTTATCTGTTCTATCTAAATTATTTATTTCATTTAATTTTAATTCTTTTATTTCTTCTTCTTTTTTCTCTTCATTTTTTTTATTTGGAGGATTAATTTTTAATTGAGTTGGATCATTATTATTATTATTATTATTATTATTATTATCTTGATTATTATTATTTTTTGGGTTTGCTGGATTGTCTGATTTAATATTCTTTTGATCTCCTATACTTTTATTACTATTACATATACCCATTAATATGTTTTAATTTATTATTTAATTAATTTGAGGATATTATAAAAATTAATGTTTTTTTCTTTTTTTAAATTAATTTTTTAAAAATATTCTTATAATATTATTTAATCCAATGTTAATAAAAATTTATAAATAGAATAAAATTATAAAAGGATATAATAAGTAGAATCATATTTAATTAAAAAATAATATTTTTATATTATTTCATTTGAAAATATTGTAAAAATTAGATATATTCAATTTTTATATTATTATTGAATTTATTTGAACCATACAAAATTAACATAATTATTATTTTTAAATTAAAACCTTAAAATTCTCATTTTGAAAGATTCAGAAAAATAAAATGTGATATTTTTAAATACATTTTTATTTTTAATTAAAAAAAAATAATATATTAGTAAAAAACAATTATGGAAACTTATGAAGAGTTTGATTATGACCAATATGAATGGATATATTATTTTTTTGATGGATTTGATGTAACATCTTTTAACAATAATATAAGTATAAATAATGGAAATAATAAATTAAATAAACAACCAACTCAATTAAATTTAAAAACAAAAAATACAAAAAAAATTGAAAAAAAAAATAATGAAATAAATATAAATAACAAAGAAAAAAATACCAAAATAGAATCAAAAAATAATATAGAAATTAATATAAAAAATAATAACAAAACAAATAATAATAATTTATTATTAAATTCAAATTCAAGTTATAATAGTTTACCTAGAAATAATGGTGAAATATCATTTGCGCCAATAACATCTAATCAATTTTCATCAAAAGAATCTCCTTTAGATAGAAGTATAAAAAGAAGTGATAATAATAGTTTAAAACAAAGTATTGAAAATTCTTCTTATAGATATACAAATACAATATCAGATGAAGATAAAGATAATAATATTAATAGTAATGATATTAAAAATGATAAAAATGAAATGGTGAGAAATATTGATAATTATTTATATGGAAATAATAAAAATGATGAAAATGATAAAAAATATTTTAATAATAATGATGATGAGAAAAAATTAAGTCAAAAAGATATGGAATATGTTAAAAATTTTGTTTCTGAATTATTTGAGAAAAAAAATAATATCTTTGAATATAATACTTCAAGTATTGATAATAATAATTTAAATGATAATTTTGATAATAAAGAAGATGAAGAATTTGTAAAAAACTTTGTTTCTGGTTTATTTGAGAAAAAAAATAATTCTTTTAGTAAAAATGAAAATAATAATTACAATCAAGAATATAATAAAAAAAATATACAAAATATTAAACCAAAAACTTTAAGTATGACTACTAAAAATTCTAATGAAGATAATATAAATGAAACAAAATATTCAATTCCATCAGAAAATAATCCAATGTTTCTTAATAATACAGATGAAAATAATACAATTAATAATCAAGAAAATATTCCATCGAAAAATAATATTAATGATAAAAAAGATAATTTATATAATAAAGATAGTATAATTAATTCATTAGATAATTATAGAACTTTTGGTAATAATGAACTTCAAACACCAAAAGAATATTCAGAAAATAATATTTCAGAAAATAGTAATAAAAATAATAATACTTCAAAAGAAAATAAAAATAAAATTACTCAAAATGAAAATAATAAAGAAATTAATCATAAAAATAATAATAATATAAAATCAAATATTCAAATTATAAGGCAAGATGAAGAAAATGAAATCAATGATTTAAATAAAGAATCTTCTAAAGATAAAGAAGAAATTAATTATCCTAGAAATACTAAAAAATTAATTGCAAATCAAAATAATATAGATAATAAAAAGAAGAATAATAATAATTTTAATAATGAAATTACAGAACCTGAATTTAATCACATTGATTCTCATTCAACTCAAAAAAATGAAATTGATGATTTTAATACAATTAATTCAAATTTTGTCCCTAATATAAAACCAGATGATAAACTTAGTTCAATTGAAAGTGATTTAAATAATAAAGAAAAAGATAATTTTCCAACAACACAAAATAAATATATAAGTTCATTAAATAATAAAGAAAAAAATAATAAACAAATAACAGAAAATATAAATAAAAAATTAGTTAATAATAATATAAATAATAAAAATGGAATTAATCTTGAAATGAATGATAATAATATTAAGAATCAAATTAATAATGATAATAAATATGATAATGAAAAAGTAAATAAAAATATTAATAAAGCTTATAATAAAAAAATAATTAATAATCCAAAAGTTGATAAAGATAATAAAAAAAATTTAAAATCTAGTTTTGAAGAATTTTCAAAACAGAATGTAGACAATAAAAATAAAGACAATATGAATAATCATTATAATGATAATAATATATATGATAATATAAATAATTCAAATAAAAATAAAAATGAATATAGTATTAAACCTTTTGAAAACAATAAAAATAAAAAAGTAAAGGAAAAAGAACTTATTAATAAAATCGAAAATATTAATCCATATAAAAATGAAAACAAAAAAATAAATAATATGGAATTTCCAGAAACAAATTCCGAAGATATTAATAATTTATATATCAATAAAAATTACCAATCAAAACTAAATGAATTTAATAATAATCCAAAAATATATGAAAATGAATATAATAAAATTAATCCATTAAGTGAAGATAAATCTGTTAATATTAATTTTGGTCCAAATAGAATAAATGATAATAATAATAATAGAATTTCAAATATCAAAAATATTCATAAAAATAATATTTATGATAAAGAAAATAGTATGAATAATAATTCTAATTTTATAATCAATCAAAATAATATTTTAATTCCAGAAAAAGATAATAATAATATAATAGATTCACAACAATTTGATTTTAAATTAAATGAATTTAATTCAGTAAATAAAAAACCAGAAAAAAATAATATTGATTTAAAAATTCCATTGATGGATTATAATATTAAATCTAATACACTTATTGATTTTAATTTACCATATAAAACAGAAAATAATATCAATAATAAAGTTGATTTTTCTGAATTTGATAATAATCAATATGATAATAACATAAATAAACAATTGATTAAAAAAAGTGATTTATTTCCAACAAATAGTATGTCTAAAAATTCTTATAACCATTCTAAAATTAAAGAAAAAATGAAATATTCTTATAATAAATTAATTCCAAAATCATATAGTAATAGAAATTTTAAAAATAATAATTCAAAGTCAAATAAAATTCCATATAAAATAAATCAAAATTTATTACAATCAATTAAAAATTCAAAACCTGAATTAATAAAAGATGAAAAAACACCTCAATATTACTTAAATCCAAATGTTAAATATTCAAAAATAAGTGACGAATTAAGATTTAGTTCTCCACAAAGAGATATTATTTCAGATAAAAAAAATCAATTACTTTCATTATATAATTTTGATTATTCAAAAAATAAAATTAGAAAAAATAATTTATCAATGAATTTTAGTAAACCAAATGAATTACAATTACAAGGAAATGACTCATATTTAGATTTTAAAATTTCTGAATTAAATAATAATTTAAATATATCAAACAATTATAATTTAATAAATAAAATTCCAGGAATAAATATAGAAAAATTTAATGAAAATAGAAAAAAAAATAAAGAAAAATTAATTAATGAAATAAATTTAATTAAATCACCAAAAATTGAAAATCCAACTCCTTATCAAAATACAAATGAAGGTAATGAAAAAATAATGAAAGAAATTGAAGAATTAAATCAAGAAATATTAAATATGAAAAAAAATGAAAATAAAAATGATTTTAAAGATAGATTAAAAATAATAAAATCTGAAGGATTTGATAAAATATTATCTCCATCAAAAAGAAGTAATAATTCAACTATTTTAAAACAAAATAGAAATATGAAAATATCTAAATCAAACGTTGATTTAAAAGTTAAAAATAATTTTGAAGATTTACAAATATTTGATTACTTTAATGATTCTAATTTATCAACTTTCCCAAAAAAATTAAGTCCATTAGGTTTAATTTATCCTGATAAACCAAGAAATAATAATAATATAATAAAAAGATTAAAAATGAAAAAAGGATTTAATAATGAAATGGATGATTCATCATATAATAATAGCAGTAGTTTTATAAGAAATAGAAAAATAATTAATTATATATATAAAGATGATAATGATATTCTTAAATTGAGAAATATTAAATTATCTAATTTTAAACCTAATATTGATGATGATATTGATAATGATATAAATAATTTAAAAAGAATTGGTAGTAATATTATTTTTCCAATTAATGAAATTCCATTTGATATGCAATCACCTTTTAATAAATTATATATTAAATTTCCTGAAGATTATGAAAATATAAATAATCAAGATAAACTATTTCAAATTGATATTTTAAATGATGAAGTTAATTTTCAAAATGATAATGAAGATAATCAAATAAAAGAAAAATAATTATAAACTTATATGATGTTTTAAATTTATTTTTAGTTTTTTATTGATTTAATATATATATAATGAGTATTTTTATTTATTTTTTATTTTAAAATTTTGAAAGATATAAGTAACTTAATTATTTAGTAAAATATTAATTTACTTTAAAATTTTTATTAAAAGTTTAATAAAATAGAAATGAAATTAGTTTTATATTATATTTTACAGAATTAATTAAAAAAAAAGAGATTATTTTATTTTTCAAATGATCTTTGATAAAGATTTAATTTTGAAAAAGTACATATTTCTCTATAAGAAAGATTAGTTGGTTTTTCTTTCATATTCTCTTCTTTACTTTTATATTTTTCTTGATTTTTAAATAAATCATAAATATGATCTTTCACTTTTTTTCTGAATTTTTCTGGTTTATATAAATAGTTATTTTTAACAGAAATATTATTTGCACGATCATAATTAAAAATTCTATTAAAAGTATTTAAATAATATTTTTTAAATTCATTATTATTTTTTGAATGTAAAATTTTATTTTTTGAACTATTTTCTGAATTTAAAAAAAAATTTCTTGATTCTATTTGTGGTGATAATAATCTTTGAATTTCAGTTATTTTATGTTTTTTTGGATATTTTCTTAATCCTTTTACCTTCTCAATTTTAGATTTAATTTCCATAGATTCTCTTAAAGAATATCTATTTCTTAATCTCATTCTATTATTTTTTATATAATCTTGTTCTTCAATATTATTTTCTGTTAAAATATTACTTGAATTTTTTTTAAATTGTTTTTTTGAAATTGGAGAAAGTAAGTGAGAAGATTTAATTAATTGATTATTATATAATCTATTATCTTTTAATTTTTGAGGACACTAAAAATTTTTTATATATATTATTTTTTAATTTATTTACTAATCTACATGTATTTTGTAATATTGGATTATCATTATTTATATTTCTCCTTCTATAATACATTCCTTGTTTTTTTATATCTTTATATATTTCTCTTAATATATTTTTATTATAATTATTTGTTTCATTTTCCATTTTATTTTTCTATAAAAAAAATAATAAAATAAAAAAAAATAAAAAAAATAAAAACATTTTTTTTTATAAATAAACTTCATATAATTAAATAATAAAAAGAATATGAATATTGATATAAATTTTGAAAAAAGAGGAAGAAATGCTCATAAATATAGAGAATTAATGAAAGCAATTAATTCAGTAAATAATTCATTAGAAAATAGATCAAATATAACATTAAACTCTCCAAGAAGTAAATATTCATATCAAAGTCAAAATACAACTTTCTCAAATTCATTATATATTTCTCCATCAAATAAAATGACTTCAACAACAAATTATATTTCACTTAAAAAAAAAAATAAACCTGAAATTTTAGGTTTAAAACCAGACTTTTTATTAAAAACTAAAAAAGATTCTAAAATAATTGGAACAGTCAAAAAAAATCAATTTGGAATTACTAATTATTTAAATACTGAATTAGAAAAATTTGATGGAATGCTTAAAAGAGGAAAAATTGTTCTTAGAAAACCTAAAAAAGATAATTTTTGGGAAGTTAATGCAAATAAAGAAAGACAAACTCAAGAAGAGTATAGAAGAGAATTAAAAGAAAAAAGTAAAATTGCATTGGAAAAATTAAAACATTGGGATAATGAATTTGTTCTTTAAAATAATAAATAATATTTTTAATATTTAGATTAATGGGTTATTTAACATTTATTATTTATTTAAAAATCAAAAATATATTTTTTTTAAATTAGAATTATTTATTAAAATTCAATTATGTAAAATAAAATAAAATGAAAAATAAAGAAAATAGTCAGTCAGATAATATAACAACTTTTGATGATAGTGAAATTGTTCATAAAATAATAAATAAGAAAAATATTTTACCTGTTATTAATAGTTATACAAATTTAACAGGTTCTCAAATTTCAAAAAATACTCTTTCTAATAGTAATAGTAGTAGTAAAATCTTAAATAAAAATAATAATAATAGTACAAATGATTTTTTAAATACTAAATATCATAATAGTGAATTATTCCCTTTTCCAGAAAAGAAAAAATTTGAAGAAAAGAATATTTTTTCTTATAAATTATTAAAAGGAAAAGTTTTTTTAAAAGAAAAAATTATTAATAAAGAATCTAATCAAATAAATGAAAATATAAATGAATCAAATTTAGAAAAAAAAGAAGAAAACAATAGCATGAGTAAATTAATTCATTCAAAATGTCATTCTTTAGATGAAAAAAGAGCAAAAATTAAACCAAGAAATAGAATGCCAGTTATTGAATATATAAATAAAACTAAAGAATTAAGTCAAATAAAATATACTTTAGATATAAAAAAAGAAAGAATAAATAGATTTATTGAAGATAATATTTCACAAATGCATTTTATAAATGAAACAATAAAATCAGTAAAAAATATGAATGAGTTGTTTGGTAATGAAGTTTATGCGAAATATAATGAATATTTAAAAAAGTTAGAAAGACTATATAAAGATGAAGTTTATAAAAATAATATCTTAATAAAAAAAGTTGAATTAAAGAAAAGAGAAATTCAAGATATAGAATTAAATATTAAGAAGATAAAATCAAAAAAAGAAAATATTCAAAAATGGTTATTTTTACAAATTCAAGTTAAAGAAAAATTAATATCAATTCCAAATTATTATTTTTTAATATTGGATGATATTAATAATATTACTCTAAAAAAAATGAATTTAGAACAAAGTGAAATAGATAGAATAAAGGATTATAAAAATAAAATAATATATGAAAATACAGAAGATTTTATTCATGAATATAAGAACATGGAAGAAAATGCATTAAAAAATATTGAAAATTATAATAATATAAGGAAAGAAATCAATAATTTAAAAAGAGAGAATAATGATTTATTAATTCATATAAAAAAAATAAATCAATATGATAATAACTTAATAAAAAATAATCAAGAAATTTTAGAAAATTTAAAAATGTTATTTGTTAATAATTCAATTAAAGGAACAAAACTTGAATATATAAAATATTTTAAAAATTCATGTTTAACATCAAGAAATAGATCAAAGACTAAAAATATAAATCAAATGTTTATTAATAATAATTTAAAAATACCAAAATGTTATTTATTTAATTCCTTATCACAAGAATGTTTATCTGGTAAAGTACCAAAAATAGGAAAATTTCCTAAAATTTATATAAAAATATTTAATATATTTAAAACTATATTATATAGTAATGATAAAAATTGTAATTTTGAAAGTCATAAAAATAACTTTTCAACAGTTGGAAATTCAAATGAATGTAAAATGATTAGTATGCTTGAATGTATTGAAGACTTTGTAAATTATCTTTTAAATAAGAATAAATATTATAAAAAAAATAGTAGTCTATATATGCAGTTTAGAAAAGCTAAATCAGTAATTGAAGAAGAAAATAAACAAAAGAAATATTTAAGACAAATTGAAATTATGAAAGAAAAAAGACAAGATATTATCAATAAAATTGAAGAAAGAATGAATAAAAAATATCTTCTACCTTATAGGAAAGTAGGTGTTAATTTAATTTCAAAAATAGCAAAAGAAAAAGAATTAAGGTTATTAAAAAGAAATAATTCAACAAATTTCAAAATAAAAGATTTTTTATATGATGTTTATTAATTTTTTTTTATTATATATTAAAATTATAAATAAATAATAAACTATAATATTTAAAAATTAAATTTAATTTATCAAATTCAATTGAATTATAATATAATTAATTAAAATATTATATTATTTATTAGTAAATATTTAATTTGTTTGAAAATGTAATGAAATATAAAAAGCAATATATAATAAAATTGAAAAGATATAAAAAATTCTTTTTAACTTTGATTGAAAATAAAAACTAAAAATATTTTTAAATTGATTTTTAAAAAAACTTTTAAATTGAAGCTCATCAAATAGATTAATAATCTTAACTAATAAATAAGGATACTTTAGATATCTTTCTAATTTTATACTAGACAAAAAATAATTTTCAGCAATAGTAGTATTTTTATCAATATTATATCCAAAATTATACATTAAACCAATATTAAATAAAATATGAGCTTGATAAAATTTATTAATACCAGAAGAAGAATAAGCACTTTCATATAATTTTTTTGCTTTTTTATAATTTTGTTTTAATTCTCCATAACCATTAAAATAAAAATCACCTAACATAATTTTAGCTAAAATATTTCCTTTTTTTTTTGCCATTTTCATTAATTTAACAGTCATAAATTTCTGATAATTTTTATCAATAAAAATATCATAATTTTTAAGTAAAAGAGCAGAATTTAATTGTCCTAATTCAATTCCTTCTTCAGCTAATTCTAAATATAATAAAAATGCACTTTTATAATGTTTATTTAAATAATATTCATTAGCATTATAAAAATTATTTTTACTAGTAATTGATTTATCAGCAACATTTTGAAAGAAATTAATAGTAATATCACAAGAATTAATTAAAGAACCAATATTATATTCATTCATCATTGCAAAAATATAAGAACCAAATGTGTGTCCTTTTGCAGCAATTTGATTAGCATATGAATAAGCTTTTTTATAATCATGTTGTATTTCATTTTTTCCTTCTAATAAAAGTGTCATTATATCATAACATGAGTCATCATCTTTTTTTTCAAGAAAACCAATTTTAAAATAATCATATGCTCTTCTTTCATTTTTTTCAACATATAAACCATAATAATACATATAACCTAATGAATTCCATGATTGAGTTATATTTAAATTTTGAGCAAGAGTTAAATAATGAAATGCTTTTTCATAATTTTTTTCAGTACCCCAACCATTTAAATATAATTCACCTAAATAATAATAACTTTCACCATCATTTAATTTTGCTCCTTTAGAATAATATTTAAATGCTTCATTTACATTTTGTTTAACTCCACATGTTCCTAATAAATAACAATAACCTAATTCTCTTATATTTTTAATATTACCATTTGATGCTTCTTTTACATAATAATCTAATATATCTTCAGTTTTTTGTTTTTCGTCAAATTTTTTTTCTACATATTCATAATCTGCTAAAGTCATATAATTATATGAATTTCTCATATGTCTTTTTGTAATATCTGAAATTACTTGAAATGAACTTTCTTTATAATATTTTAATGCAATATCACAAGAATAATATACACCATAACCATTTAAATATTTATATCCTAATGTATTTAATGCTGGAGGATATTTTCCTAATGCACTTGAGAAAAGAAATGAAAATGATATTGAAACTCTTGCTTCTTCTTGACCTAAATTTTTATCTTCTGTATAATTGAAATTTTTATAATATAAAGTATTTGATATTTCATTTAAGAGTTTGTTTGCTTTTTTGTAATATATAAAATTGGAATCTGGGAGTATTTGTTCTATTAATTTATTGTTTATTATTATATATAATAAATATTGAGAATAAGGATTTCCAAAATATGATGAAATTATTAAATATGATAATCCTAAAGATAAATTTGGATTATAATCTATATGACCATGATAATATATTTGCCCTATGTTATAAAATATTTCTGATATTTTATTTTTGTCTGTTTGTTCTAAAGATTCTATTTCTTTTAAATTATTTATATTTAATTCTTTTTCTAATTTCTTGGATAATTCTAAACATTCTTTATAATTATAATTATCAAAACAATCTTTATGATAATTCTCATAATTTATATTTGATAATATTTTATATATTTGTTGGGATTTAGGGTCTTTATATTTTATTTCTACTTCTTTACATTTAATTTGTATTATGATTAATAAGTATAAAAAATAAATAGGCTTTACCATTGATGATGTGTTCAAATATTTTCAAATAAATTAAATATTGAATAAAGTTTATTAATTTTATTAATAATTATTAAAAAATTATATTTTTTAATTTTTGAAAAGTCTTTCTGCCTATATTTTTTTATTAAATAT
>JAEEGK010012091.1_pt1 | contig 19661 bp, 16 predicted proteins | sample 8958771 | NCBI WGS metagenome assembly JAEEGK01 (sample SAMN16246547, study PRJNA631951) | gut metagenome | biome: gut microbiome; feature: rumen; material: SC-attached | host: Bos | place: Iran: Karaj | collected 2018-10
TTTCCGTTGACTGCATCGACAAGCATCGCCCCAACTCTCCCGAGCGCCGCAAGGCTTATCAGGCAGACATCACCTTCGGTACCAACAACGAGTTCGGTTTCGACTATCTGCGTGATAACATGGCCATTTCGCCTGCCGACCTCGTTCAGCGCCGCCACAACTATGCCATCGTCGACGAGGTTGACTCCGTGCTCATCGATGATGCGCGTACACCTCTTATTATATCTGGTCCTGTGCCCAATGGCGACGACCAGATGTTCGAGGAGTATCAGCCGCTGGTTGAGAAACTCGTGGGCGTTCAGCGCCAGCTGGCTACCCAGTTGCTTTCCGATGCAAAGACCAAGATTGCCGAGGGAAACAAACTGATGGAAGAGGGCAAGAAGAAGGAAGGTCAGGAAATGCTCGATGCCGGATTCCTCTCGCTCTATCGTTCCCACAAGTCGCTTCCAAAGAACAAGCCGCTCATCAAATTTCTCTCAGAGGAAGGCATCAAGGCTGGAATGCTCCGCACCGAGGAAATCTATATGGAGAACAACAACCGCCGTATGCCCGAGGCTATCGAGCCTCTCTACTTCGTGGTGGAAGAGAAACTGAACTCCGTTGACCTTACCGACAAGGGTACGGACTGGCTTTCAAAGCAGGTGAACGACAAGGAACTCTTTGTGCTCCCCGATATTACCAGCGAACTCTCTGCACTTGAGAACGAAGACATTTCTGAAGAGGAGAAGGTCGAAAAGAAAGACCAGCTGATGAGCCACTACGCCGTTCAGAGCGAGCGCGCCCACACGCTTCAGCAGTTGCTCAAGGCCTACACCATGTTCAACCGCGACGATGAGTATGTGGTGATGGACGGTGAGGTGAAGATCGTTGACGAGCAGACCGGTCGTATTATGGAAGGCCGTCAGTGGAGCGACGGACTCCATCAGGCCATCGAGGCTAAGGAGCATGTGGCCGTGAAAGAGGCTACGCAGACCTTCGCTACCATTACCTTGCAGAACTATTTCCGCATGTATCATAAGCTTGCAGGTATGACCGGTACAGCTTCTACCGAGGCTGGTGAGTTCTGGGATATCTACAAACTCGATGTCGTGGAGATTCCCACCAACAAGCCCGTCATTCGTAACGACCAGGACGACCGCGTATATAAGACAGCCCGCGAGAAGTATAATGCCGTCATCGACGAGATTGTTGCCATGCGCGAGAGTGGACGTCCGACGCTTGTCGGTACTACATCGGTGGAAATCTCTGAGTTGCTGAGCCGTATGCTCAACATGCGTAAGATTCCCCACAATGTGCTGAACGCCAAACTCCACCAGAAGGAAGCTGACATCGTGGCTCAGGCAGGTCAGTCAATAAACGGTCTCGGTGCAGTAACTATTGCCACCAACATGGCCGGTCGTGGTACCGATATCAAGCTTTCCGATGAAGTGAAGGCTGCAGGCGGTCTGGCCATCATCGGTACCGAGCGTCACGAGAGCCGCCGTGTGGACCGCCAGTTGCGTGGTCGTGCCGGTCGTCAGGGTGACCCCGGTAGTTCAGTGTTCTATGTTTCTTTGGAAGACAAGCTCATGCGTCTGTTCGCCTCCGAGCGCATTGCCAAGGTGATGGACCGTCTGGGCTTCGATGAGGGTGAGCGTATTGAGAGCCCGATGATTTCCAAGAGCATTGAGCGTGCCCAGAAGAAAGTCGAGGAGAACAACTTCGGTATCCGTAAGCGTCTGCTCGAATACGATGACGTGATGAACAAGCAGCGTACCGTGGTCTACGAGAAGCGCCGTCACGCCCTGATGGGTGAGCGCATCGGTATGGACATCGCCAACATTCTTTGGGACCGCGTTTGCGACATCATCGAGAAGAACGACTACGAGGGATGCAAGGAAGCCTTCATTAAGGTGTTCTCTATCGAGTGCCCATTCACCGAGCAGCAGCTTATTGAGGAAGGCAAGGGCAAGCTCGAGGACAATGCCTACGAGCTGGTGATGCAGAACTTCAACCGCCGCACCGACCGAATCAAGGATGTTGCCAACCCTGTCATCAAGCAGGTATTCGAGAATCAGGGAGCTATGTATGAGCGCATCATGGTTCCTGTTACCGACGGCAAACGTCTCTATCAGATTCCTTGCGACCTGAGGGAAGCCTACGAGACCGAGTCGAAGTCTGTTGTAAAGCAGTTCGAGAAGAACATTCTGCTCCACATCATTGACGATTGCTGGAAGGAGAACCTCCGTGCCCTCGACGAACTGAAGCATTCCGTTCAGAACGCTTCCTACGAGCAGAAAGACCCGCTCGTTATCTTCAAACTCGAGAGTGCCAAGCTCTTCGACGACATGGTGAACGACATGAACAATCGCATCACTTCTATCCTGATGCGTGCTCAGATTCCTGAGATTCAGCAGGACGAGGTTCGCGAGGCCGCTCCCGAGCAGCATTCTCAGCGCTATAACGAGTCGAAGCAGGAACTTAATGGCGACGGTCAGCCGTTGGTTGATCCCAACCAGGCCCGTGCTGCCAGCACCGACACCCGTGCTCAGGCCAGTCAGGTGAACCGCACGCCAATCGTAAAGGACAAACTTCCTGGTCGTAATGATCCCTGTCCTTGTGGTAGCGGTAAGAAATTCAAGAATTGTCACGGCCGCGGACTTCTTTAGTCCGTTGCCTTTTCATCAGCATAATTGTCCCCGGAAGTCCATTGCTTCCGGGGACAATTGCTATTTACAGGAAATAAAAAGGGGCTGCACCTGAAATAGGACAGCCCCAAGAGAAACGATGTGTTTGTGTATGTTCGGAGTTTTTATACAATACCCTGAGCCATCATAGCCTTGGCAACCTTGATGAAGCCTGCCACATTGGCACCCTTCACGTAGTTGATGTAGCCGTCGGCATCTGTGCCGTACTTCACGCAGTTCTCGTGAATGTCGTTCATGATGCGCTTCAGGTAGTTGTCAACTTCCTCTGCAGTCCAGCTCAGACGCTCAGAGTTCTGACTCATTTCCAGACCAGATACTGATACACCACCAGCGTTAGAAGCCTTACCAGGAGCATAGAGAATCTTGGCATCCTGGAAAATCTTGATGGCCTCGGGCAGTGAAGGCATGTTAGCACCCTCAGCTACTGCAATCACGCCATTGTCAATCAGAGCCTGAGCCTGTTCTCCGTTGATCTCGTTCTGGGTAGCGCAAGGCAGAGCAATGTCGGCCTTCTCGTGCCAGGGACGCTCGCCAGCCACATACTTGGCGTTGGGATATTCCTCAACATATTCCTTGATACGTCCACGCTCAACGTTCTTCAGCTGCATGATGTAGTCGAGTTTAGCGCGGTCGATGCCTTCGGGATCGTAGATGTAACCGTCAGAGTCTGACATTGTCATGGGGATAGCACCCAACTGGATACACTTCTCGGCAGCATATTGTGCTACGTTACCAGCACCAGAAATCAGAACCTTCTTACCCTTCAGTTCGATACCACGGGTCTGAAGCATGGAAACAAGGAAGTAAACCGTACCATAACCAGTTGCCTCAGGACGGATGAGTGAACCGCCGAACTGGATGCCCTTACCGGTGAGCACACCCTGGAACTGATGAGTCAGCTTCTTATACTGTCCGAACATATAGCCAACCTCGCGGCCACCAACACCGATGTCACCAGCGGGAACATCCTCATCGGGACCGATGTGACGATACAGTTCGCTCATGAATGCCTGACAGAAGCGCATCACTTCAGCATCGCTCTTACCACGGGGAGAGAAGTCGGAACCACCCTTTGCACCACCCATAGGCAGTGTGGTCAGAGAGTTCTTGAAAGTCTGCTCGAAAGCAAGGAACTTCAGGATACCGAGGTTCACCGACTTGTGGAAACGGATACCGCCTTTGTACGGACCAATAGCGTTGTTGTGCTGAATACGATAACCCATGTTGGTCTGAATGTTACCCTTGTCGTCAGTCCAAGTAACGCGGAACTCAACCAGACGATCGGGGATGCACAGGCGCTCGATGAGGTTTGACTTCTCAAACTCAGGATGCTTGTTGTACTCTTCCTCGATGGTGGGGAGAACCTGACTTACGGCCTGGATGTACTCCGGCTCGTTGGGAAAGCGCTGCTTCAGCTGCTCTACTACTTGTGCTGCATTCATAATAATACTTTTTTTTAATGTTGTTATTGATAATTTTACCTATTTTGTTCTGACTAAATTTCTTTTATTTGTCGTTTGCGGTTGCAAAATTACACAATTTCTTCAAAACACCAAACATTTTGCAAGAAAAAGTTTCAAAATAGTGCAAAAAAGTCAATTTGTATAGTAGAGAGCGTATAAATATGCCGTTTGCGCACACAGTTGCATTACATATTGTCAGTCCAATTGTCGATTAGCTGACGTGCTATCGACATTTTTCCGGGAATATGTGGCAGTGTGTCACGAGTGTACCATCCTCCGCCACCCAATTCGGAACGCTGCAAATGGATTTCGCCACTCACGTAGTCGGCATAGAAACCAACCATCAGTCCGCAAGGGTAGGGCCATGGCTGAGAAGCAAAATAGCGGATGTTTGTAATCTGGAGACCTACTTCCTCGCTGACCTCACGGCATACAGCCTCCTCAAGTGTTTCGCCTGTTTCCACGAATCCAGCCACCAGTCCATAGTAATTGCTTCGGAAATTATTGGCATGGACGAGCAGCACTTGTTCGTCTTCTCGTCGTCCAGTCTCCGACTTTCTTCGAATGAGCACGATGATGGCAGTGGCAAGTTGCGGCCATACTTCCTTTCCACACTCGGTGCATCGCTTTGAGATGTTCGTATGAAGTCGCATTGGTGCTCCGCAGACACCGCAATATTTTGTGTTGCTGTCCCAATAGATGATTTCCTGGCATTTGCCTGCTATGAGATAGAGATGCCGTGGGATTTTGTCGAACGATGCACGCAGACCGCACATTTCGTAACCAGGAAGGTCGATGACTGGTGTGTCGATGCGGAAAGACTTCACGCTGGCAGGGGTGTCGTCGTGAGTGAGATGGAATGGTACGTCGACTTCATGGACGGTTGTCCATTCCTTTATTTCAACGGGTGGTTGTTCACTATAGGGGATGTTATAATGACCATCGGGTGTGAGCTGAAGAAGAAGCTCTGTCTTGCAGAATATGAACCAGTAATGTTTCAAAGCGTATATAATATAATAAGGTGTTACTTGAATAGGAGGGCGCGGTCGCGCTCTATGGCTTTGGCTGTCCATTCTTCCGGAACGAAGCGCCAGTTGTTTAATGGTTGAGGATCAGCCATCTCCATCTTGCTGATTTCGTGTGCCAGATAGTAGCGCTGGTCGCGTTCGCTCATCCATAGTATCCGCTCCTTGAGCTGTTCCTGAGGGATACCAGCTCCCCGAGTGAGCAGTTCGCCTCCGCCATTGCCGCGATAGCTGTTCATAGCCACTGTATAAAACTTGTCAAGCAGGAACGGCTGACCGTTACTCATCCGCAGAATGTTGACTTTCTCGCCATCGGGTTTCGTGACGTCAACCTCGTAGTCTATTCCCACAGCGGAATCAAAGTTGAAAGCCAGGTTCTTGAAGAATACCTGCCAGCGCCCTTCAGTCTGGTTCTCTGTGAGTAGCATAATATGGTCATCCGGACTTTTCATGGTGTTCACCCAGAGGTCATAGCTCATTTCAAGATGCCCAAGAATCTCGCGTCCAGTGAGCTTCATGGTATAAATCTGGTTTTCGTACCTGTAGAGATTGAACATGTCGCTCATGAAAACGTCGCCTGCAGGTATACAGGTGTTGAATGTAAGGGGAGCATTGAACGAGATGTCTGCTCCGGTGATTTTCAGCTGGAGCATGTGAATAAAATCGCTGAATGCGCTGTTGCCGAAATAGCAGTCGCGCGTGTAGGCTGCATTCTTGAAGACACCAACTTTGCGGTTCACATACTCGTCAACCAGGTCTATGGCTGGCTTGAAATGTTGCTCAAGTTTCTTGTCGACTTCAAGATTGCGGATATCACGCAAACAACCAGAAACTTTCTTTTGCTTTTCGCCGTTGTCCAGAAAGGTGACTGATATTTTCGCATCGCAGACGAGCATGGCGCTTGCCGAGGGGTTGAGTAATAGCACGGGACTTCCGCTGGGACTGATAACGGTCAGACAATGCCTGACATGGTCGTGGCCATATAAGATGAGGTCGAAACCGTCGACTTTCTCGGCAACTTCAAGAACAGGATTCTCGCTATATGTCGATGTGACGATTCCTCCCTGAAGTCCGGCATGAAATAATCCGATAATGATATCCGGCTGTTCGTGCGATTTCAGGTATTGTATCCATTTGGCAGCACTTTCAACAATATCTTCAAACCGTAAGCCTTCCCAAAGATTCTCGTTTAACCAATTGGGTATTGCTGGTGTAATCATTCCCAGCACCGCAATTTTAATGTTCTCGCGATGAAAAATGGCATAAGGCTGCAGATAGGGCTGACCCGTTTTAGTGTCGATGAGGTTGGCCCCGAGCATCGGGCATTTCACCTCCTTTATCCACTTGTCGTAAACCTCGTGTCCCGTTTCGATGTCGTGGTTGCCAATGGTCTGCGCGTCGTAGCCCATGTAATTGACGATACTAGCTGCAACGTTCTCCATCTCAGGATTAATGTAGTTGCAATAGTAGCAGGTGGGCTGGCCTTGCAGGATGTCACCATTGTCAAAAAGTAACAGGTTGTCGCCATATTGACGGCGGAGAGAATCCACATAAGTCATCACTCGCGAAAGAGAGCCAGACTCAGGCCGACGGTCGATGAAATTGTAAGAAAAGAAACTTCCATGAACATCGGAAGTTTCTATTATTCTCAGTTCGACTGTCTTCGGGGAATTCATAACAGTTATCTGAAGGTGGCAGCAATTAGCTTTGTCTATTGCTGTCCGGGGTGCTATTCAATGATTTTATTCATTTTCAGCTCGGAAATACGGCCGTCGGGCGCCACTTTAGCCTTCATGCGATACTGGCTGTTCTTGTTATGCTCGGGATCGGCATATTGTTCTTCTTTGTTACCTGTAAACGATACCGAGAATTCGTACTGGTCGTTGCCTATTTCGCGTTTACTGATGCTGTAGTCTTTGTTGAGACGCCATATCAGGTTGGTCAGGCCCTCTTTTTCGTACATCTTGTTCATCATCTCGATGACGTCGCTGTGTGTGGCCTGCTGTTTGTCGAGCAGGGTAAGCTCTTCGGTGACGGTAGAAACTAAGGAAGCCTGATCACGTTCGTTGATGCTGATGAAGAAACGGCGGAACACCTGTGCTATCTGTGCACGTTCTTCAGGTGTGATTTCCTTTACCTTCAAGGCTTTCATGCTGCTCTCAGCCTCATCGTAGTGATCTCCGTTTTCGTGTTCAGTCATGTATGCCTTGTAGGCTTCGATGGTGTTAAGACTTGAAGCCTGCGCCCAGTCGAGAGAGTCTATCTTACGGGCAGCCTCAGCACGATGGGGGCTGTTGGGATATTTTCGCATATAGTCCTGAAGGATTGACTTCGAGTTGCTCACAACGGCATTCGTCCAGTCTTTGTCAATCTGGATAATTTGCTCCAGATGGGCACTGATTGAATCGCGGTGCTCGGCCGGAGCATCCTTGTAGGTGTCGAGGTAGCTCTGAAGCACAAGCACATCCTTGCTTTTCATGGCAAACTCGTATTCCTGCATTTCTTTGTTGTCCTGAGCGTTCTTGTACATATAGAAACATACGCCACAGATGAGCAGTGCTATCACGAATGAAACGAGATAGGCAACCCAGCTGTTTTTCTTTTTCTTAGGAACCTGAATAGGATCACTGCTGAATTTCGGCTTCTCTTTTGGCTGTGGTGGGATAGGGGAGGGTGGTGTTTGCTCTACCACAGGCGCAGGCTCTGTTTTCTTGGTTGTCGGACGATAACAGTGAGGGCACATGGAATCTGCGGAGAAATACACTTCTCCACAATCGGGGCACTTGGTGACCTTGTCAGCTATCTCTACTCCGCAATTGGGGCAGACCGGTGCTTTGTCGCTTACTTGATGTCCACATTCAGGACACTTTATTATAGCCATATTATCTTAAGTTCTATTTTACACAATTATTTACCAATGCTTGAACCTTATTTCGCGCATGCTATGCCGTCCCATAAAACGGCTTTTATCCACATATCCGTTGATGCCGTTGATATGACCTTTACCGGTGTATTGCCAGATAATGTAGTCACGGTTGTCGGCAAGATTGGGCTCTTCGTCGGTATATGAAGCAATCATCAGCGGGTAGTCGTCGAGTACTCGCTGAAGATATTGATTGTAGAAATTTCTTCCTGTATAAACGAGCGGCCGCTGATGGTATGCCTCTGTAACCATTTTTAGGAAGGTGACCAACGAATCACAGAAAGCATGGGGAGAAAGGCCCCCTGTGACCTCAACGTCGATAAGGGGTATGAGGTCCTGGTCGCCAGGACGGCATTGGGCCATGAAGTTGCGTAACTGAGTCCTGAGGTTTGACTTGGGACGGAAGAAATGATAGGAACCAACTTTCAGGCCGTAGCTGTGGGCTAGTTGTATGTTCTGCTCGTATTTCTCGTCGATTCGGTCGCTTCCTTCAGAAGCTTTTATATAGACATAGGCCATCTTGGAGTTGTTGCCGATATGCTCCCAGAACACCTTGCCCTGATAGTGGCTAATGTCGATACCATGGATATGTGCACATGTGTCTTCACAAAGCACATTATAGTACTGGGCACTCAGCGTGGAGGCTGTGACCGTAAAGACACATAGAAACAGAAGTCTTGCTATTGCATTCATACGTGCAAAGATACGAATAAAACTTTATTCGCGGATACGATTAATCGTTATAAGGGAGTATTTTTAATTTTTTTAAAGTTTATTCCTCAATCTCGGTAATAGCATGGTGCAGACGGCGGAACCAGCTGTGGGTGGTGGAAACGGGATAATAGGCCAGATAGGAGAACGTCAGCCGCTGGTCTTCCTGTCCCAGTTGCTCAGCTTTCGAAGCCTCTTTGTTCATGAAAGGAAGCTCTTCGATAGAAAAGCCGAAAAGCGCAATCAGCACCGAGGCGTGCAGCCGGGCCATGTTATAGATTCTCAGTTGGTGCAGCCATGATTCCAGCTTAACGAAATCCACCTTGTCGCCTTTTCGCCTGAGGAAGCGACCCATCTCGACGATGCCGTGGATCGACGTCTTTCCAGAGAGCGTGCGGTCGATATTGTAGAGCAGGATGTTGAGCATGTCGAGTGTGTCGAGCGAGGTGTCGATGGCGTGATATTCAGCCTTGGCAATCTTCTTGAATCTCCGGGTTTGCTTATGGTTTTCGAAATTGATGGAAGCGTGTGGAACATCGTCTTTCAGATAGCTCAGAACCTCCTCCTCTTCAGCACGTTTATAGAGCAGGTCCCATTTATATTTCGACATCGGTTCCATGGGTTCCTTGTCGCCAAATGCACCATTGCGGAGCATGCGGAAATAATTGCGTGAAAGGACATTCATGTTGTTTACATTATTGATGTTTTAACTGTATCTTTTGGGGAAACGGAAGATGATGGCAGCCAGGGCCATCAGACCGAGAACCAGAGGATAATAAAGATATGGAAGAATCTCGATGGGGTTAAGTTCGGCAAGTCCGGCTGCGATAAGCATCTGCGCACCATAGGGGATGATGCCTTGCGTGAAGCACGAGAAAGTATCGAGAATCGAAGCACATTTACGATTGTCAACCCCGTAGCGGTCGCCAATCTGCTTGGCAATTCCGCCGACGGTGATAATTGCTACGGTGTTGTTGGCGGTGCATACATTAGTTAAAGTCACCAACGCAGCTATTGCCAGTTCGGCACCCCTTCGGCCATTTACGTGGGCTGTCAGCTTCTTTATAATGTAGTCTATACCACCATTCATGCGGATAATCTCAAGCAGTCCGCCAGCCATCATCGTAATAATGATCAGCTCGCCCATGCCTTTGATACCGTCGCCCATCGCTCCAAACCAACCATATACATCGAAGCTGCCTCCAATCAGGCCGATTAAACCCGTAAGTAAGATGCCGATGGTGAGCACGGCCATTACATTCATTCCAAAGACGGCCACCGCCAACACAATCAGATAGGGTAACACCTTCAGTAGTTCAAAGTCGGGAATCTGCTTGGGTGTCTGAATGTTTTCCCCCATCAGAAGATAGATGATGAAGATGATGAGAGCAGCGGGTGCAGCAATGAACAAATTGACTCTGAATTTATCACTCAGCCGGCAACCTTGCGTCTGAGTGGCTGCTATGGTGGTGTCGGAAATGAACGAAAGATTGTCACCGAAGAAAGCTCCGCCTACTACGATAGCCGTCATCAGTGCCGTTGACATTCCTGTGCCATTGGCAAGTCCTGCAGCAATCGGCACAAGGGCCACAATTGTTCCAACACTTGTGCCAATGCTTAGGGATATAAAACAAGCGGCAAGAAACACTCCTGCCAAGAGCATTTCAGCAGGAAGCAGATGAAGTGTAAGATTTACCGTTGCATCGATGCAACCCATTTCTTTTGCCGCATTGGCAAAGGCTCCGGCAAGCACGAAAATCCAAAGCATCATCATCAAGTTGCCTGATGCTGCCCCACGGCTATAGCTTTCAATGCGCTTCTGAAGCGGCATCTTCCCTGAGGAAGCAACTGCATAGATGCTTGCGACCATGAAAGCCACAGTAATGGGAACTTTATAAAAGTCGCGTGCAACGATGCTCGTCACCAGATAGAGCACTATGAATACCAATAGCGGTGAGAGGGCTTTCATGCTTGCAGAGGGGTCAACTTACCACAAACTGTAATCCGTTCTCCGACTTGTCAACCTTGATGGTGCAGCCTTCGGTGAGCTCGTTTGAGAGCATTTTCTCGCAGACACCATCTTCGATATAGGTCTGAATGGCTCGCTTCAGCGGACGTGCACCGAATTGCACATCATAGCCCTTCGAGGCCACAAATTCTTTAGCTTCATCCGAGATAACAAGATGATAGCCAAGATTTTCCACCCGTTTGAGCAAACCTTTCAGTTCAACATCGATAATGCGCTTGATGGCGGCAAGGTCGAGCTGGTCGAAGGTGATAATCTCGTCGAGACGGTTGAGGAACTCGGGAGAGAACTGGCGCGAAAGACTTTTCTGAATGATGCTGCGCGCATATGCCTTGTCTTTTTCGTCCATGGCCAGTCCTAAGCTTCCAGCATTGAATCCCACGCCACGTCCGAAATCCTTCAGCTGTCGTGTTCCGGCATTGGAAGTCATGACAATAACTGTATTTCGGAAATCAATCAGACGACCTAAACCGTCGGTCAGACGTCCTTCGTCGAGAACCTGCAGAAGAATGTTGAACACATTGCCATGAGCCTTCTCAATCTCGTCGAGCAGCACGATAGAGTAGGGCTTGCGCCTTACTTTCTCGGTCAGTTGTCCGCCTTCTTCGTAGCCCACATATCCCGGAGGTGCTCCCACCAGGCGCGATGTGTTGAAACTCTCGCTGTATTCGCTCATGTCGATACGGATCAGGGCATCCTCAGAACCGAACATCTGCTCGGCCAGTTTCTTGGCAAGGTAGGTCTTGCCGACACCTGTTGGACCCAAGAACATGAATGCGCCGATGGGGTGGTTGGGGTCTTTCAGTCCCACGCGGTTGCGCTGAATGGCCTTCACCATCTTTTCGATAGCCTTGTCCTGCGCAATCACCTCTTTCTTAAGCTCTTCAGCCATGTTCTTCAGTCTGATGCCTTCGGCCTCTTCCATCCGCTGTACAGGCACTCCGCTCATCATCGAAACCACATTAGCAACTTCCACATCGGTAATGACTTCGCGCTCACCACCGTCGCCCTGACTCCAGTTCTGCTGAAGGTCGGCCAGTTCTTTTTCAAGCACCAGCTGACGGTCACGATAGCCTGCGGCCAGCTCGAAATTCTGGTTCTTCACCGCCTGGTTCTTCTTTTCTTTCACAAAGGTGATGTCTTTCTCCTTTGCGATGATTTCAGGAGGAACCTGCGCATGCTTCAGATGAACCCTTGAGCCAACCTCGTCGAGGGCATCGATAGCCTTGTCGGGGAAGAAACGGTCCGTAATATATCTGTCTGTCAATTTGACACACGCCAAAATGGCATCATCCGTATAGCTGACATGGTGGTGCTGCTCGTAGCGCTCCTTTATATTATGGAGTATAGTAATCGTCTGTTCAACATTGGTAGGTTCAACAATCACCTTTTGGAAACGACGCTCGAGAGCACCGTCTTTCTCAATGGAATTACGGTATTCGTCAAGCGTAGTGGCACCAATACACTGGATGGTTCCGCGTGCAAGAGCTGGCTTCAGAATGTTGGCTGCATCCATGCTTCCGGGTGTGCTTCCTGCACCTACCATGGTATGTATTTCATCGATAAAAATTATTACATCCGGGTTCTGTTCCATCTCTTTGATGAGGGCCTTGATGCGCTCTTCGAACTGACCACGATACTTTGTGCCGGCCACAATACTCGTCATGTCGAGATTGATGATTCTCTTATTATAAAGTATGGGGCTGGTACGCTTGTTCACGATGAGCTGGGCAATACCTTCAACGATGGCGCTCTTGCCGACACCGGGTTCACCAATGAGTACAGGATTGTTCTTTTTCCTGCGACCGAGAATCTCTATAACACGCTCTGTTTCAGACTCACGACCTACAACTGGATCAAGTTTTCCTTCAGCAGCGGCCTGCGTGAGGTCTGTGCCGAAGTTGTCAAGCACAGGAGTTCCTGATTTCGGGCTGCGGCGCTGGGTTGAAGTCTGGCTGTTCTGACCTTGTTTGTCGTTGTGTGCAGGTTCTTCGAAATCCTCTTCATCGTCATCCGAAAGGCTTAATCCGTCTTTCGGTTTTGTGGCTGTTTGCTGTAAATATTGTTTCACGTCGTCGTAGAAAATATTATTACATTCTAACACTTCCTTTGCGCCATTGTCGGTCTGGTCGTGAAGAATGGCAAGGAACAGGTGGCTTTCGGTCACGATTGCAGCCGACTGCATTCTTGCCTCCAGGACGGCAAGCTTCAGAATATTCGAAGCATGCTCGTTCAAAACAACCTCGAAAGTGTTGCCCGGACGACTGTTGTCATCATTCTTCACTCTTTCCTCTAAAGCGGTCTTAATGGATTTTATGTCGCAGAAATTGTCAGTCATATAGTCATAGATGACACCTTCGCGCTGACGCAGAAGTGCCATCAGAAGATGCTCGGGACCAACCGATGCAGAGGCAAGTCGCACGGCTTCTTCACGGCTAAATGCTAGTATTTCGGAAACTTTTTTTGAGAACTGGCTCGCCATAATGTTAATATCCTTTCTTAAAATTAATAATCAAATCTCTCGAATGTGTTCTTTGCAAACACCGTGCCATATGAGATTGTTGACTTTTCATGCTGCAAAAATACAAAAAATATTTGGTATATTAGACATTTTACAGTAATTTTGTCGGCAATATGAAAAAATACATCTTATTAATTGTCTGCATTGCATTGGGTATGAACTTGCATGCCCAGATGCGCTGGAATTCAAAATATCAGAATTATATTGACAAATATAAAGACCTTGCCATCGAGGGAATGCTGAAATACAGGGTTCCCGCCAGCATTACGCTTGCTCAGGGACTGTTGGAGAGTGGGGCAGGGACTAGCGAGTTAACCGTGAAGGGCAACAACCATTTCGGCATTAAATGCCATGGGTGGACTGGCCGGACGGTTTATCACGACGATGATGCACATAACGAATGCTTCCGTGCCTACGACAATGCTTTCCAAAGTTTCGAGGACCACTGCAAATTCTTGAAAAACGGCAAGCGCTATAGCAGTCTGTTTAACCTGAAAATTACCGATTATAAAGGATGGGCAAATGGTCTGAAAGCTGCCGGATATGCCACAAATCCGCAATATGCCCAGAAACTAATCGGAATTATTGAGCTTTATAAATTGTCTCAATACGACACGGCCAAAGGTTATGATAAATTCATGGCCCAGCATTCTGGCAAGGATAAGCCTGTAACCAAAGAGGTGCCACTTCATTCGATTCATATTTTCAACAAGAATTATTTCCTGCAGGCAAGGGCTGGCGACACATTCGAAATGATTGGCAAGGAGATAGGAATTTCGTATAAGAAGATTGCCAAGTATAATGAACGTGATGTTAATAGCCGCTTAGAGCCTAACGAAATTATCTGGCTGAAGAAAAAACAAAAGCGTGCTGACAAATCGTATGGTGATCGTCCGCATATTGTTAAAGCTGGCGAAAGCATGTATTCGATTGCTCAGTATTACGGTATTCGGTTGAAGTCTCTTTACAAACTCAACAAAATGAGTCCTGACGACGGTATATACGTTGGTCAGCAATTGCGGATTCGCTAAATTTTGGAGATTTACGAATGAATGCCGTTATTTTCAAAGAATCAGCATTATGATAAATTGAATTAATTAGACGATTCATTATAATTGGATAATTGATAAGGTTGAATACCCTCCTATTGATAATTTAAGTAAATAACTGAATTGTTTCGATAGATGGCTGCCCTTTCGTCTAAAGGTTGGACGAATTGTTTCCGTTGGATTGAAACATTGCTTCTGATGGAAAGAAACAACTCTTCCGTTGGACGGAAATATTGCTTCTGATGAATGGAAACTTTTCTTCCATTGTGTGGAATTTCTCCTTGTAAAAAGTATTCAGCAACAAATATGCAAATAACAGATTCTGTAGCTGGCTGATTGATTTGATAAGCAAACTTGCAGAAGTTTATTTAATTTGTACGCGTGTGACTTGGTTATATAAAAAAATATTAGTACTTTTGCACCGTTAAATTGATAACAAAGAACAATTCGCATACAAAATGAATAAAAAACCTGCAGCAATATTGCTGTTACATTGCCCCGACCAACCGGGTATCATTTCAGAGATAACAAAGTTTATCACAGATAATAAAGGAAACATCGTTTACCTGGACCAGTATGTGGACACGGTTGACTCGATGTTTTTTATGCGTATAGAATGGGAACTCGACAACTTCCTGATTCCACGTGACAAGATTGAGGAATACATCACTACTCTCTACACAAAACGCTACGGAATTACGTTCAATCTTTATTTCAACGACGTGAAGCCGCGCATGGCGATTTTTGTGAGCAAAATGAGCCATTGCCTCTACGACCTGCTGGCTCGCTGGAAGGCTGGAGAGTTTATGGTTGACATTCCGTGCATCGTCAGCAATCATGAGGACTTGCGCTATGTGGCTCTTCAGTTCGGAATCCCCTATTATGTGTGGCGCATTGAGAAAGACCATTCCAACAAGGCTGAGGTCGAGGAAGCCGAAATGGAACTTCTTCGCAAGGAGAATGTCACTTTCATCGTGCTTGCCCGCTATATGCAAATCATCTCAGAGGAAATGATTGAGGAATACCCCCACCATATCATCAACATCCACCACTCTTTCTTGCCTGCTTTCGTGGGTGCAAAACCTTATCATCAGGCCTACGAGCGTGGTGTTAAGATTATCGGAGCCACAAGCCACTATGTGACTACAGAGCTGGATGCCGGTCCAATTATTGAGCAGGATGTGGTGCGCATCACTCATAAAGACACGCCCGAAAGCCTGGTGCTGAAGGGTCGCGACCTTGAAAAGATTGTGCTCTCGCGTGCCGTTATGAAGCACATCGAGCGCAAGGTGCTCACCTACAAGAACAAAACCATTATTTTCAGCTAAAAAAACAGATAATCCGGAAAGCATAGACAATGAAGGCAGCTATCGTAAAATATAACGCGGGAAACATCTATTCGGTGGTGAATGCATTGCGCAGGATGGGCATTGAGCCCCTTCTCACCGATGTCGCTGAAGAATTGCAGCAGGCCGATTGTGTGCTGTTTCCAGGTCAAGGCGAAGCACGCGGAGCCATGGAATATCTGAAGGCCCGTCGGCTCGACGAGGTGATCAGGAACCTGAAGCAGCCCGTGCTTGGCATTTGTGTCGGTCAGCAGCTGTTGTGCCGTCATTCCGAGGAAGGCGATGTGGATTGCATCGGCGTGTTTGATGTGGATGTGAAGCGTTTCCGTCCGCAATGCCACGAAGACAAGGTGCCGGCTATGGGATGGAATTCACTTTACGACCTGAAGAGTCAGCTCTACAAAGGCTTTCAGTCGGCCGAAGATGGTGCTGAATCGGCGCCCTACGTGTATTTCGTGCACAGCTATTACGTTCCCCTTTGCGAACACACGATAGCCACAACCGACTATATCCTCCCCTACTCTGCCTCGCTCCATAAAGACAACTTCTACACCTGTCAGTTCCATCCCGAAAAGAGCGGCATGACAGGTCAGAAGATTATAAGTAACTTTTTGGAAATCAGCATGTAACCATAAAATTTCCTACAGAAAGATGATAGAGTTAATTCCAGCAATAGATATCATAAACGGCCAGTGTGTACGCCTTACGAAAGGCGACTACAAGCAAAAGAAAGTCTACCACGACGACCCCGTGGCTGTAGCCAAGGATTTCGAGTCGTTAGGCTTCCGTCGGCTTCATATTGTAGACCTCGACGGAGCCAAGTCGAAGCACATCGTCAACGACGCCGTTCTCCGCGGAATCACCTCCGCTACATCGCTTACAGTTGACTTTGGCGGTGGCATCAAGACCGAAGAAGACATCGAGAAGGCATTCGAGGCAGGAGCAGCCATGGTTACCATCGGTAGTGTGGCCGTAACAGATCCCGACCTTTTCATCGGCTGGCTGAAGAAATACGGTCCCGAAAAGTTGATTCTCGGGGCTGACGTCCGTAATGGCATGATCAGCATCAACGGCTGGAAAGAGGATTCCTCTGAGCCCCTCCTACCCTTCCTCAGGAAATACATCGACGCAGGCGTGGTGAATGTGCTCTGCACGGAGATTTCAAAGGATGGAACGCTTCAGGGGCCGGCCGTCGCTCTCTATAAGGAGGTGATGGCCAATTATCCGCAGCTGCACCTCATAGCCTCAGGCGGCGTGTCGCGGCAGGAAGACATTGAGGAACTTGAACGCGAAGGCATTCCTGCTGTAGTCTTCGGAAAGGCTATCTACGAAGGCCGCATTGATTTGAAGAGTTTAATCAGACAAATAGGTTGACTGTTCGGAACCGCAACATATCGACAAACAGAAAAAGAAAATGAACAAAGGATTAGCAAAGCGCATCGTTCCTTGTCTGGACGTTAAAGACGGACAGACGGTGAAGGGAACCAACTTCGTGAACCTGAGGCAGGCTGGCGACCCGGTGGCCCTGGGCAAGGCCTATTCCGAGCAGGGAGCCGACGAGTTGGTGTTCCTTGACATCACGGCATCGTTCGAGGGCCGCAAAACCTTCACGGAAATGGTGACGCACGTGGCTCAGGAAATCAACATCCCCTTTACCGTGGGCGGAGGCATCAATGCCCTGGAAGACGTGGAGCGGCTGCTATATGCAGGAGCCGACAAAGTGAGCGTTAACTCTGCTGCCATACGGCGGCCCGAGCTTATCGATGAAATCGCCAACCGTTTCGGTTCGCAGGTTTGCGTGTGTGCCATCGATGCCCGCAACGATGAAGACGGATGGCACTGCTATGTAAATGGCGGACGCATACGAGTGGAGCGCACTTTACTGGACTGGGCAAAGGAGGTGGCAGACCGCGGAGCAGGCGAGATACTGTTTACCTCAATGAATCACGACGGCGTAAAGCAAGGGTTTGCCAATGAGGCGCTTGCCATGCTTTCAGATGCGTTGCCTATACCGATAATCGCATCAGGCGGAGCTGGAAAGAAAGAGCATTTCCGCGATGTGTTCCTTGAGGGTAAGGCAGATGCTGCACTCGCAGCCAGCGTGTTCCATTTTGGCGAGATACCGGTGCCAGAGCTTAAGCAGTGGCTGAGAGGCGAGGGAATAACGGTAAGGTGATGAATTCCATCTCTCTTGCCATCTCCATAAGCGAGCAGGATTACTGCATTAGGATGAACAGAAAATATAATAACGATGAAGATAGATTTTGAGAAAGGCGGTGGCTTGGTGCCTGCCATAATACAGGACGCCGACACAAAGAATGTCTTGATGCTTGGCTATATGAATGAAGAAGCCTATCAGAAGACACTGGAGACTAAGAAGGTTACGTTCTGGAGCCGTGGACGCAAGTGTCTGTGGACCAAGGGCGAGACAAGTGGCAATTTCCTTGACCTCATTGACATCAAGGTGGATTGTGATAATGACACCTTGCTCGTTAAGGTGCATCCACATGGTCCTACATGCCATACCGGTACCGACACTTGTTGGGGAGAGGAAAACAAGTGATAGGGAAATAGGGATGGACGGATGAGAGACGTTACGAAATAAAATATAAAATACATTTAAATATAGCAATGGAAGAGAAAAATCCACTTTTGTTTCTCACAGAACTGCAAGATTTCATAGAGAAACGTCACGAAGAGATGCCAGAGGGCTCTTACACAACATCACTGTTTAAGGACGGACTGAACCGTATGGCTCAGAAGGTAGGCGAGGAAGCACTTGAACTCGTAATCGAGGCTACCAACGGCACTAACGACCGTCTGATTTATGAAGGTTCAGACATGCTCTATCACCTCATAGTGCTCCTTACTTCAAAGGGACTGCGCATAGAGGACCTCGCTGCAGAGCTTGCAGAGCGTCATAATCCTGGCTGGAAGAAGCACTAAAGTGCTGCGTGGCTTCTTAGCATCGTGGACGGCGTGTGCATGGCAGTGCCATGCGCAGACGTCGGTTCATGAAATCGTAGCTCGGTACGCAGTAAGGCTTCGTACGCCAATGGACGCCTGAGTCGTCTGGGCAGTAACTCATAACCCATAATCGTGAAATCACTATGCTGATAAACTACAAAAACGTAACCATAGGTCATTATGATGACGAGGTGGTGCTGAAGGGCGTTGACTTCAAGGTTAATGCCGGCGAGTTTATATATATAATAGGTAAGGTGGGCTCTGGTAAGAGCTCGCTGTTGCGCACCGTGTATGGTGAGCTGGAGATAGAAGAGGCATCGTCAGCCATCGTGCTTGGCAGGGATATGATGACCGTCAAGCGCAGTGAGGTGCAGAGCCTGCGCCGTGAACTCGGCATAGTGTTTCAGGACTTTAAGTTGCTTACTGACCGCACCGTGAAGAAAAACCTTGAGTTCGTGCTGCGTGCCACTGGATGGAACGAACAGTATGACATAGACAAGCGCATAACGGAGGTGATGAAGTCGGTAAGCATGCAAGGCTATGAAGACAAGATGCCCCATGAGTTGTCTGGCGGAGAGCAGCAGCGTATAGCCATAGCTCGCTCACTGCTTAATTCTCCTAAGATAATTCTTGCTGATGAGCCGACGGGAAACCTTGACCCGGAGACGGCGGAAAATATCATAGGACTGTTTAGGGATATCTCTGCCACAGGCACCGCAGTGGTCATCACCACGCACAATATGTCACTGTTGGAGCAGTTCCCCGGCATAGTATATCAGTGCGAAGACGGCAAGTTGCGTAATCTTACGGAGAAGAACGTAAAGCAGTAGGCTGAGGGAGAAGCAAAGTGACGAATTGCTAAACTATCGACATCCTCTGCCTCCTTCTGTCAGCAAGGCAGGCAAAGGTTGCGAAAGTTGAATTATATAAGGAGTAAAAATAA
>JAEEGK010012092.1_pt1 | contig 19660 bp, 20 predicted proteins | sample 8958771 | NCBI WGS metagenome assembly JAEEGK01 (sample SAMN16246547, study PRJNA631951) | gut metagenome | biome: gut microbiome; feature: rumen; material: SC-attached | host: Bos | place: Iran: Karaj | collected 2018-10
GCTTCGTCGGGACTTGGGGCTTTGGCAATGTGTTTTACTTCTTCCTCAGCACTGAACTGACTGAATTCTGTCTGCATGCGTTTACGATTCTCGATGATGTTATCGATGCGTAGTTTCAGATCGCCTAAGCGGAATGGTTTTCTCAGATATTCGTCGGCTCCGCTTTGCAATGCTTCCTTCTCGTCTTCCTCCTGTGTCTTGGCTGTCAGCAGGATGATGGGCAGGTGATTATAGTTAGGGTCGGCTTTAACGGCTTTGGTCAGTTCGATACCATCCATCTCGGGCATCATCACATCTGATATAATCAGATCGAGCTCTTTTTCATGTATCACTTTTATAGCCTCGGCACCATTGCGGGCTATGTAAACATGATAGGTGGTCTTTAGCAGTTGCTGCATCAGCATCAGTAATTCCAGATTGTCCTCTACTACCAATAATTTATAGCCATCCTCAATAGGATCTTCTGGATCTGCATTCACATCTGGTACGATGGTATTGATATCTACGATGGTGTTCTTAGGAATATTGAAATCAATCTTATGCTTTTCGTCGATCTGATCAGGTGCAAAGGCTTCTTTCTTGATAGGGAGTCTGACGATAAACTCTGTGCCCTTTCCCTCTTCGCTGTGGCAGGTGATGGTTCCTCTGTTCAGAGAAACCAGATCCTGCGTTAACGACAGACCTAACCCGGTTCCATTTGTCTGATGCTGTCGGTAATCGCCATCATGAAAGCGTTTAAACAGGTGTTTCATCTGTTTGGCAGAGATACCATCGCCATCGTCGCTCACCTTGATTTCTACCTCGTCGTATTTATCGTTGGTGATGGCGCTGATCGACACGGTGCCACCTTCTTTGCCATATTTGGCTGCGTTAGATAATAAGTTATAGATAATCTTATCCAACTTGTCGGTATCAATCCAGCCCATCATGCTTTCTGGCTGACAGTTGATACTGAACTTCATGTCTTTCTTGACAATAAGTGGCTCCAAGCATTCGGCGGTTTGGCGTATATACTTCATTACATCGCCCTGAGCAACCAGCAACCGTAGCTGGCCCGCATCAGATTTGCTGGTTTCCAGAATCTGCTGTAACAGTCTCACCATGCGCTGAATGTTGAATTGCATCAAGTCGTATTCATGACTGTACTGCGGTTCGGTGTCGCGCAACTTGTCGACAGAGGCCGAGATGACTGATAGGGGAGTTAGAAGCTCGTGCGTAATATTTGTAAATATGGCGCTGAGTCGTAATCTTCTTCGCACTTTTTGGCTTCGCAGGAATAAACGTCTTCCTACGAGGAGAATAATGGTCAGAATTACCATTATGATGAGGGCTAATAGTAAACGGTTGTCCATACTTTTATAATTATTGGTTGTGCAAAAATAGTTATTTTTTTAATACAAATCAACTTTTTTCGATAAAATTCGTCGTTTTAAGCGTTAAAATGTATAAAATTAGTGATTTTGTGTTCATTTTGCGTTAGTTCACGCATTTTCAACAACAAAAAACTTAAATTAAACATCCATTTCAAAAACTTGCCATATCTTTGCATCAGAAAAAGATTTTAATGGTTAAGGTTTATGGTTGATTAATTTAGTTTTTTAAGTAATTTTTTTGGGGAAAAGGTTCGTCGTGAGACGAGCCTTTTCTCATTTATATTACTTATTCAACAAGAATCTCTCAGCCTCGATAGCCGCCTGGCAACCTGAACCTGCAGCAGAGATAGCCTGACGATATACAGGGTCGGCGCAGTCGCCAGCTACGAATACACCAGGAACCTTGGTCTTAGGTGTTCCGTCAATCTTCTTCAGATAGCCTGTTTCGTCCATATCCAGCCACTCCTTAAAGATGTCGGTATTGGGCTTATGGCCAATAGCCAGGAAGAAGCCGTCGATAGCAATGTCAACCAGTTCCTCATCGGCTTCGCCCTTACGCTTAACCAGATGGGCACCTTCGACACCATTCTCGCCATAAAGACCAAGGGTGTTATGTTCGAACAGAATCTCGATGTTCTCGTTCTCCTTCACACGCTGCTGCATCACCTGTGAGGCGCGAAGGAATGGCTTGCGTACAATCAGATACACCTTCTTGGCCAATCCTGCCAGGTAAAGGGCATCCTCGCAAGCTGTATCGCCACCACCAACTACGGCAACTGTCTTCTTGCGATAGAAGAATCCGTCGCAGGTAGCGCAGGCTGATACGCCCTGTCCGTTATACTTGCGCTCATCGTCGAGACCTAAGTACTTGGCTGAGGCGCCTGTAGCGATAATCACGGTGTCGGCCTCGATCTCTGTGCCGTCGTCGGCTGTGCAAACGTAGGGAGCCTTTGAGAAGTCGACCTTCACAATCACGCCGTTACGGATATCTGTACCAAAACGCTGAGCCTGCTCCAGCAGGTCCATCATCATCTGGTTGCCATCAACACCCTGAGGATAGCCAGGGAAATTCTCAACCTCAGTGGTCTGAGTGAGCTGTCCGCCAGGTTGCATGCCGCTGTACTCGATAGGACTCAAGTTGGCACGCGAGGCGTAAATGGCTGCAGTATAACCTGCAGGGCCACTACCGATAATTAAACACTTAGTATGTTCCATATGATATCTGTTTATTTATATGTTGGCTATTACTTAAGCAGCTCTTCAATCTGCTTGGCAATATTCTCGATATTCTCAGTGGGCTCAAAACGAGCAACAACCTGTCCCTTCTTGTTAATCAGGAACTTAGTGAAATTCCACTTAATATCAGCCTTCTGCTTATAGTCAGGATCCTCTTTTGAGAGCATGTCGTCGAGGATAGGGGCAATCTTGTGGCTCATATCCCAACCGGCAAAGCCCTTCTGCTCCTGCAGGAACTTGTACAGAGGATCGGCGTCGTCGCCATTTACCTTAATCTTCTTAAAGCGTGGGAACTCAGTACCAAAGTTCAGCTTGCAGAACTCGTGGATACTCTCATCGGTACCAGGTGCCTGCTGTCCGAACTGGTTGCAGGGGAAGTCGAGAATCTCGAAACCCTGACTATGATACTGCTCATAGAGTTTCTCCAGTTCATCGTATTGTGGAGTGAATCCACACTTAGTTGCTGTGTTTACAATCAGCAGCACCTCGTTGGCGTATTCTTTCAGAGATACGTCCTTTCCTTTTCTGTCCTTGACAGTGAAGTCATAAACTGTTTTCATATCGTGTTGTAATAATATTCGGGTTGTTATAATAAAAAAAAGATGCGGCCTTGGCATATGCAACTACCATGGACGCATCTTTTAATGTTCTTTGCGGTTTTATCTTACTTCTTCGCAGCCTTACCGTAGCGGCTCATGAACTTATCAACACGTCCTGCAGTGTCAACGAGCTTGCTCTTACCTGTGTAGAATGGGTGAGAGGTGCTTGAAATTTCGACTTTTACCACTGGGTAAGTTTCGCCTTCGAACTCTACAGTGTCATTTGTCTTTGCAGTAGACTTCGTAAGGAACATATCGCCGTTGGACATATCCTTGAATACGACGGGGCGATAGTTTTCTGGATGAATACCTTTTTTCATTTTGAGTTTAAATATTAATGTTAAAATACTATTTTCGCATAAAGCGGGTGCAAAGTTACGAAGATTTTTCCGAATTTACAAACTTTTTGTGCTTTTTTCTTTGTTTACTCAATTTTTTGTGCTATTTTTGCAAGCATAAACAGTACTAATATGCGTAAATTTCAGTTTTTAACGTTTTTATTACTCCTTGTTTTGGTGGGATGCCAAGCCAAGAATAAAAAGGAGCAACAAGTGTATGGCATTGGTTTTTATAATCTTGAGAATCTTTTTGATACCACTCACGACGAAGGTAAGAACGATTATGAGTTCCTGCCTGAGGGTTCGTTTAAGTGGGACGCCGAGAAATATAAGTGCAAGTTGCATAACATGGCTCGCGTGCTGGCCGACATGGGTACCGATAAGTTGCCCGAGGTTGGTTGTGCTGCCATTGGTGTGGCAGAGGTTGAGAATGCCAAGTGCTTGACCGACCTATGCAATCAGCCTGCTTTGAAGGCTCGCAACTTTAAGTTCGTGCATATCGAAGGTCCCGATCAGCGTGGTATTGATTGTGCTTTGCTTTACAATCCCCAGCTTTTTAAGGTTAATCATGTAAAGCTTGTACCTTATATATATAATAGACCAGAGGATGCCGGTCGCGCTACTCGTGGTTTCCTGGTGGTTTGTGGTACGATGGCCAAAGAGCATGTTACTATTATCGTTAATCATCTGCCATCGCGTGGTGCACCATCGTATGCCCGTGAGGATGGTGGTTCGCAGTTGCGTGTAGTAAAAGACTCGTTGCAGAAGGATGATCCCAAGGTAAAGCTGTTTATCATGGGTGATATGAACGATGACCCCAACGATGCATCGATGGCAAAATGCCTGGGTGCCAGACGCGAAATGAGTGAAGTAGAGGAGGGAGGACTTTATAATCCTTGGTGGAATATGTTGGCCTCTGGTCAGGGCACACTTCAGTTCCAGGGCTCATGGAACCTGTTCGATCAGATTATCCTCTCGTCGAATCTGCTCAATAAGTCAGGTAAGGAGGATTACTCTACATTGAAACTCTTTGATTATCAGGTGTTCCGTCGCGATTACCTGATTCAGCAGGAAGGCGCGTATCGTGGCAATACACTGCGTACCACCGCTGGTGGCAAATGGCTGAACGGCTATAGCGATCACTTACCCACTTTGGTCTATTTGAAGAAGAACTGATGAGCGAAATCATAGAATCACATCCCTTCGAGCCTTTTCTGCCTGGGCATGCTAAGCTATTGATGCTCGGCACTTTCCCTCCTGCTGAAAAGCGATGGTGTATGCGTTTCTATTACCCCAACTTCATCAACGACATGTGGCGTATCTTTGGCATCTGTTTCTTTGATAACAAGCAGCATTTTGTATTGGAGCAGGAGAAACGCTTTGATTTGGAACGGATTATCCCCTTCCTGAATGAAAAAGGAATTGCCATGTATGATACGGCCACCCGTATTCGCAGAACAAAGGATAATGCTTCGGATAAGGACTTGGAGATTGTAGAAGAGACCGATCTTGATGCCATGCTCAGAAGCTTGCCTTGCTGCGAGGCTGTGATAACAGCAGGCCAGTTGGCCACCGACGTATTTTGTAACCATTATGGTATTAAAGGCCCTAAAGTTGGCGAATATGCAGAGTTTACACTTGACGACAGGGTGATACGACTCTATCGCATGCCAAGCAGTTCGAGGGCTTACCCCATGAAAACAGAGCGTAAAGCAGAATTTTATAACATCGTATTTAAATACTTAAGATTATGACAATCATTGGAATTGCAGGCGGTACCGGTTCGGGTAAGACTACCGTAGTTAAGAGAATATCCAAGGCTCTGCCTCCTCATTGTGCAGCAGTTGTTCCCCTCGACTCGTATTATAACGATACAACGGGTATGACTCCTGAGGAGCGTAAGGCTATCAACTTCGACCATCCAGACGCTTTCGACTGGAAGTTGCTCACCGAGCATATCAAGAAGTTGAAGAATGGCGAGGCTATTGAGCAGCCCACCTATTCGTATATCGAGAGTAACCGACAGAAGGAGACTATCCACGTAGAGCCAAAGCCTGTGATTATTATCGAGGGCATTATGGCCTTGCATCACAAGAAACTACGTGATATGATGGACTTGAAGATATTTGTAGATACAGATAGTGATGTTCGTCTGATCCGTAACATCCGTCGCGATGTGGTAGAGCGTGGACGAACAGTAGAAATGGTACTGGATCGCTACGAAAAGGTGCTGAAGCCCATGCACGAACAATTCATCGAGCCAACAAAGAAGTTTGCCGACCTGATTGTTCCCTGGGGTGGAGATAACCGCACGGGTATCCACATCCTTAAGACATATATCGAAGGAATCGTTACGGGAGTGTAGTCACTTCCGTAACTTTTTTATCGTCATCTTTCACTTCCTCGGCTACAGGTATCTCCTGAGCCTTCTCGGCTTTACGCTTGTTAGAGTGAATCTTCAGCGAGTTGATGATCTCGGTAACACCATAGAGCAGCGAGCACCAACCTAATATTGTCATAGCCATGCTGGCTGGACTCATGGGCTTAATCATCACATAAAGACCTGTGAGGAGAATGAACGATGGGAATATCCAATAACCAAAGCCGATACCGCCCAGTCGGCGTGCTCTTACCAATGCCATATACTGATTGATAGCACCCAGAACCAGTATAGCACCGATGATGTACATCAGGGCTGTAATAAATACGGTTGGCGTGAGGGCCAACATCAGTCCTAGGATAATACTACCCAAACCTACAAGCGGGAATGTTGGTTTATCGCCAGCTATCACCTGTCCGTTTTCGTCCATAATCTTATACTCGGCTACATGCTTGGTGGCATTGTAATATACCACCATCGAGATAACACCCGACAGCAGGAATAATATACCTATAGCAACTGTAATCCAGGTTACAGTATTATCAGGATACTTAATCAGCATGATACCAATGGCTATGGCGCAAATGGCACGGAAAATGGAACTTTGTAATATCTTCATATATAATAATTCTAAGTTTTACGCTGCAAAAATAATAAAATAAGGTGGAAAAAGCAAATTATTCTGTAATTTTGCAGCAAAATTTAATAGATGATGACAACTTTATACTTAGTACGACATGGCGAGACGGTAGATAACGCCAACCAGATTATGCAGGGACAAACTCAGGGCGAGTTGAACGAAAATGGTGTTCAGCAGGCTCGTGCGTTCAGTGAGCAGTGGAAGAATAAGGAGATTGATATTATATTGGCCAGCGATCTGAAACGCTCTATTGATACCGCCCGTATCATTGCCGAGCCACATCAGTTAGAGGTGCTTACTACGCCTTTGCTGCGTGAACGCGACTGGGGAAGCTTTACCGGGCGCTTTATTCCTGAGTTGAAAGGCGAGGTTTGGCCTGATGATATCGAGACATTAGAAAACCTTCTTTCCAGGGCGGGCGAATTCATCGCGTATGTCAAGCAGACATTCCCCGGAAAGAAGGTGTTGGCCGTTGGCCATGGCATCATCAACAAAGCTATACAATCATATTACTATCAAAAGCCAATGAACGAAATTCAAAGGATGCAGAACGCTGAGGTCCGCATCCTTGAGTTGTAAGTTTTATCGGCGTCCTCCCATGCGGCTGTCGCCACCAGCGCTGCGAGTTCCGTGTGATGTACTGTGCGATGCACCGCCGCCCATACTTCTGGTGTGTGAGTTGCTACCACCGCGATGACCGCTGAACGAACCATTATTACGATTGGTATCGTTATGGCGATTGATATCGTTGTGGTGACGGTTCATGCCATTATCTCGATTCTCGATGCGACGGTTGTCATGACGGCCTTCGATACGACGAGAATTGTCGTGGCGAACATCGATACGATGACTATCGTGACGACCAGTTACACGGGTTGAACTGTGACGAGGGTTGCGGAAGTCGCCACGATTCCAGCGATCGTGCATTCCGAAGTGCTCTCTGTGAGTAGGACGGAAGTGCTCTCTGCGTCCATAGTAGTAGCCATGAGTGCCATGAATGTGCCAGGCATGTCCACCACGATAGGTTGCATAGAAGTGAGGACGACCGAAGTAGAAGAAATCGCGATGCGGATAGCGACGATAGATTCCAAAGTGCCAGTAACCAGCCTCCCAGTAGAGTGGACGGTAGAAGTAGCTGGCTGCAATGTACGACTTCCACTGCCAGTCGAACAGGATATAGCTCAAATCAAGGTTGCGACGCTCCCAGTAAGTGCCGAAAACATCATCGCGTCCGGCTACGCCCATCAGATAATCCAGATTTATCTCGTATGCAGCCTCATACTGCTCGTCGGTGAGGTTCAGCTCGTACGCCATCTTATCGGTGAGGAACAGGGCTTCGTTGCGGGCCTGCTCGTAGCTCATTGCACTCGCTGCCATTGTCGAGGTCAGCATCACCATCAGTGCGAAAAACATCTTCTTCATAATCGTATCATTTAAATGGTTTCACATTCTGTTTTGTTAATCACAGTGCAAAGAAACAACATTTTGGGTTTATACGCAAAGGATTTTCCCTAATAAGGTAGAGGAAATTCCCTAAAAGTATTTTTAAGAAAGAAAAAATTCGTATCTTTGCCCCCAGTATGAAGAAATTCTGGTCTATATTATTAATAATGTGTAGCCCTTTGGCTATATGCGCTCAGCAGCGTTCGCTTACCGATAGTGTTCAGTATCGGGTTGAGATGCAGGCTACCTTGTCGTCGGGCGATCATGCGCCCTTGTGGTTGAATGCCAACAAGTATGGACTTAGTTCGCTGAAAACCACTAATGGCTATGTGCGTGGTGCGATAGAACGAAAGCTCTGTGCTGATGATGGGCGCAAGTGGGGGATTGGATACGGGGCCGATGTGGCTGTGGCTGCCGGTTTCACCAGTACGTTGGTGGTTCAGCAGGCTTATGTCGAAGGTCGCTGGCTGAAGGGTACACTAACTGTTGGTGCCAAGGAATATCCGATGGAACTGAAGAACCAGGCGTTGAGTTCTGGTTCTCAAACCTTGGGTATCAATGCCCGTCCTGTGCCACAGGTACGCTTGGCGCTGCCTGAATACTGGACTATTCCAGGTACAAATAACTGGTTAGCGCTGAAAGGACATATTGCTTACGGCAAAACCACCGACGATGGTTGGCAAAAGGATTTTGTGGCTCCGCAGAACCGATATACCGAAGGCACGCTCTACCATAGTAAGGCAGGATATCTGAAGATTGGTCCAGGCAACTTTACTGCCGAGTTAGGCTTAGAAATGGCCTGCCAGTTTGGTGGTACCTCGCATCTGTTTGAGAATGGCGTAGAAAAGGTGTATGACAATGATGGCGGTTTAAAAGCCTTTAAGAATGCTTTTATTCCAGGCGGAACTGATGCTACCGATGGCAATTTTAAGAATGCCGAAGGTAACCAGTTGGGTTCGTGGGTAGCACGTTTTAGTTACGATCAGCCTACCTGGAATCTGGCTGTATATGCCGATCAGTTTTTCGAGGATAACTCTATGATGTTTCATGTAAACAAGAGTGGCGACAAGTACTTCTGGTACGACTTTAAGGATTGGCTGTTAGGTGCCGAACTGAAACTGAAGGATAATGCTTGGCTCAACAATATTGTTGTAGAGTATCTGTACACCAAGTATCAGGCTGGTCCGGTTTATCATGACAAGACCAGTCATGTAGGCTATCAGATAAGTGGGCGCGACAATTACTACAATCACCATCTCTTTACCGGGTGGCAGCATTGGGGACAGGTGATGGGTAATCCGCTTTATGTATCTCCGCTGTATAATGCCGATGGACATATTGAGGTAGAGCATAACCGCTTTGTGGCTTGGCATTTAGGTTTTAGCGGTTCGCCTATACAACAGTTGAACTATCGCGTGCTGGCTTCATGGCAAAAGAGTTATGGCTCGTATTATTACTTGCCAGTCAACCCCATGGAGAATGTAAGTTGTATGGCTGAGGCTGATTATATGCTAAAGGATGGTTGGAGCATAAAAGGTGCTGTAGCTGCCGACTTCGGTAAATTGCGAGGCGACAACTTCGGTTTCCAGCTGTCTGTCGTAAAAACAGGATTGATTAAATAACAGTTTGTAAAGATGAAGCGTTTATTATATATTATAATAGGTGTAACCTTGTTGCTGACCAGTTGTGATAAAGAAGATTCGGCCAACGGACATCTTGATGGCTTTTGGCAGATGAGTTCTTCGCCAGGCATCACTTGGGCTTTTCAGGGACACATTCTGGAACTGCGTGATGTGAAAAAAGTGCATCAGGATATTGTGATGAGTTTTACTCGCGAAGGTGATAAACTGAAGCTGTCGGATCCTTACAGAGTGGATCGCGACTCCGACGATGTCGCCCTCAAGGATGCTGATATGCTCATACCTTATGGCATTGGCAATACCAGTACCGAGTTTCGCATCTCAGAGTTGACCAGTAGCAGAATGGTGCTTGATAATAACACCACACATCTCGAGTTCAGAAAGTTTTAGAACTTCTTGCCAAAGGCTATCTTGAGGAAGGTAAGACACAGAATCTTGCCATCGAGCCACCATGAGCGATGCTTCAGGTAGTCGAGGTCCATCTCTAATCGTTTCAGCATTTTCTCCATCGTATCGGTATAGCCATTATAGAGTGTGGCCATCGATGTGATACCTGGACGTATCTGATAAAGATATGTGTAGCGTGGATCGTGCTGGATAATCTGGTCGATATAGAATTTTCGTTCAGGACGCGGACCGATAAAGGCCATATCGCCTATGAAGATATTCCATAGCTGAGGCAGTTCGTCGAGATGATGCTCGCGCAGAAACTTGCCTGTTTTAGTAAGGCGCTTGTCTCTGTGCTCACTACACAGTTGTGGACCCTTGGATTCGGCGTTAACCGTCATGCTGCGAAACTTATAGATAGTAAACGGTCGTCCGAATCGGCCTATACGTTCTTGTTTGAAAATCACTGGACCATCGTGGTCGCGCTTGATAGCAATATAACAAGCTAAAAACAATGGTGAGAATACAATCAGACATATACCTGCGAAAAAGAAATCAATCCATCGCTTGACTTCTTTCTCAAAGGCGTTCATTCCATCATATATATACGAGTAGTGTTGCTCCATCCAATATTATTTAGTTCCTTAATCTTAATATATAACGTAAAATCTCTCAATTTATTATTTCCGCAGCAAGAAAAGATAGCTTTTTTGTCGCCATTTGTTGGGTATCATTCTTAATAGGGTACGCATCATGATGTTCTGTATCATGGTGACATAGCCGATATGTCCCATTTGGTGTAGCGACTGCTGGAATCTGATTTCCTGACGGATATAAGCCCAGCCTCCACGACGTTTGAAGAAGTCGTTCGACACTCGGAAATAGAGTAGCGACTCTTGCAGATTGTGGAAGTGTGCACCTTGGCTCATCATTCTTACCCAAAGGTCGTAATCCTCAAAAAGCAGACAGTGTCTGTAGCTACCGGCAGCTTCAACTGCTTGTTTGCGGAACATCACAGTAGGGTGGTTCATAGGATTGCGGCGCTTGCTAAAAGCCGCCAATTGCTGGTGAGTCTCGGGCACCTTACGGATGGTGCACGATTCGTTAATGCTACCGCTGAATTCCTCTGTCCACGAACCCACGATAGCCGTCTCGGGGTGCTGCTCAAGATAGGCAGCTTGCTTAGCCAGACGCTCAGGTTTCATGATGTCATCCGAGTCCATACGTGCCACCAGATGGTTATGGCAATGTTTCAATCCCTCGTTGAGTGCAAGGCCTAAGCCTACATTCGTGGGTAGTTTTACGATGTGTAGTTCCTGATGCTGTTGGGCGAATGATGCTATCACCGCCAAGAGTGGTTCTGTCAGTGGTCCGTCTTCTACCAGCACCACCTCATCAGGCGGCATCGTCTGGGCGAAGATGCTGTCAAGGCTTTGCTGCAGATACGCAGGCTGTTCCTTGCTATATACTGATATGAGAACAGATATCTTATTCATATTTTTATCCAATTATCAGGCACTGGCGAACATACATCCTTTAAGTTCATCCAGTTAGATGGTGCGATGGTTATGCCATTCTGTTTACTGAGCCATGCGCCCCACCACGAAAAGGATGAGTTGGCGATTATATGATGCCTGCAAAGCGCCATCAGGTGCATATCGTGAATGCTGTTTGCGCCTGTGTTCCAATCTACAAATATAGTGTTTGTGGCGTTGAGTGTTGAGGCCAGATGCTGCTGGCACCAGGCGATGTCGTCAGAAAATACCAGCCATTTTTCGGGCTTAACCTCTTGCTGCATTTTTTTGATGGCAGCAATCACGTAGTTACCATTGGTAGTGCCTTTACGTAAAGGGTCGGTCAGATAGTCGCCACGTCTGATGTGTATGCTACAGCTGTTAGTGCTTGAAGCCAGCTGCGCAGTTGTTTTATTGCGTTCGTCGTCGAATGCGGGGAAAGTGTATGTGCTAAGTATTTCCTCGCGGATATGCTTGAAATACTCCTCGTGCTGCCAGTAACCATCGTAATAAGTACTATCAGGTAGGCTGAGTGCTGAGGGCTCTAACGTAAAGTTGGGCTCCTCCTTCAGCATGGTTTTGCGTACAGGAAGTATTCTGCTACCTATCCGCCAGCATTGGTAGTTAGGGTAGGGATAGGCCAGACTGGCTACTTCTTTCAAAGTGGCCTTTTCGTAGGTGGCACCAAACACGCTGTCTATCTCAAAACCGCGATGTTTGTGATAGCCGTTAAAGCAATGCAGGTCTAACAGCACGCGCTCCTCAGGGTACTGCTTTTGCAGCGCCTTGTAAAGAGCAAACTGAAACATCTGATTGCCCAAACCGCCTAACACTTTTACTATCCTCATATCCGTCGTAATAATCGTTTGGTTCCTAATATCAAGTGCTCATATAGCCATAGCATCAGGCGTACATCGTTGCCATGAGTCTGACAGATAATGGCTTTATCTTGACTGAATGCCTGCATAATATTCAGTTGCTGGCTAATCTGTCCTGCATGTCCGTGGGTAGATTGTATCTTGCAACGCTTGCAGATAGATACACGCTTACCTTTTAGTAGGTGATAGTACCACTCTAAATCTACTAGCCATTTCAAATCCGGATTAAATGACTGAAGCTGATCGCGCTTAAAAGCGATACAGGCAGTAGGTCCGATGGCATTCTGTAGGAATAGCCATTCGGGATGCTTGCAACATAACTTTCTGGTAAGGTGGGAGAGCCATCTGCTACTTTGCTTGCCACCATTCATCACCTCTATGTCGGCAATCGCCACATCGGCATCAGTCAAGGCCTGAGCCATCAGGCTTAAATGATTGCTGCTTGCCATTGCTTCGTCGTGGTGCATCACTATCACATACTGCCCTTCGGCCTTCGATAATCCGAAGTTCCAATTATCTGCTACACTTCCAGTAGATTTGTGATGAAAGTATTTAACTAACTGATTATCAATTGATTGAATATGTGTAGCAATCTCTTCGTTATCCGAGTCATCAGTCACAATCACCTCGTAGTCTGCATCCTGTTGGTGCAGAACCGACTCAAGTGCCCGCTTCAGCAAAGGCAATTGATTATAGGTTGGTATGATGATGCTGAACTTTGCCATCGTGATTGATTTGATACATACACAAGAGGAATATTGAGAGCGACATGCAATTGTCGAGGCTGCCTCCCCAGAAGAGATCTAAGCTTAATCCTAAGAATAATCCAAGAAATAATTTGTACTCGCTATAGTTTGAGAATTGTCTAAGGGTTTTATAAAGGGCATAAAGGAATATGACCATGATGGGGATTCCAAAACACCATGCAAATAGTAGAATTGTTGATTCGGTAACTCCAGCCACAGCTAAGTTGTGGAAGGTGAATATTGTATGTTCTCTTAGGTTCTGGAAATAGAAACCTATGCCCCAGATCGGACTATCGCTGATATGATCGATTGTGTGTAACCATAATTTCCACCTTAGCATGTTACTCTGACTAATATCTTTGGTAAGATAAGTAAACAGAACAACGAATACAATAAAACAGATATAGAAGCTAATCAGTAATTTGGGCTTTCTGTATAGTTTTAATACGTATAATCCGATAACAGCAGCAAGGATAATGTAATACCTGAATGAGCCTGCCAGAAGCAGGTTTATACACATCATGAACTCAATAAAAAACTTCAACCATTTTGGTTTGATAGGTTCTTGGATGATGCAGCAAAGTGCTAGGAAAGAAATACTGCCAGAGAACAGAGAACTACTCTTTACACCAGGGAATCTGGGTAATATTTCGCCTGGACGTATGGGAGGAAAGTGAGTCCAAGGTAATGAAAAACCAGCAGCAAGCAGTATATTTGAGGTGATATCTGCAATAAAAATAGCATAGATAACGTATTTGATGATGGAAATAACCTTTTGTTTGTTGCTTGCACAGGCTAGGATAATGGCGAGAAAATATAGTTGGCCCCACATCATTAGCGACTTGGCGGTTGTATCTCTGAAAATTAAGTGCACTAGACCTACAATAAATGCTGTAACTAAGAATAGTGAGAATGGAGCGCTTTCCTCTACTTGCGTCTGTAGTGATTTAAAAGAGAACATCAGCACAGCCGTTAATGCCAAGAATGGCAAGGTTAGTACTGAGTAACCAGCAAACTGGAGTAATACCAAACTTACTCCAAGTAAACCATATTCTATGTGATTACTTATCTTCATGCTGATTGATATGTTTAAGATACAGAGAGAATAGTATACACTTGATGGCGTACGAAATAATTACGGCAAGTGCTAAACCAGTAGCTCCTTTATTAATATTCATTTGTGCGCAAACTATCATTATAGTGGCCCATACGAGATTCAATGCAAAGTTCTGCCACATTTTTTCTTTGCTGCAAACGGCCATTTCAATGACGTTGGCAATAGAAGAAAAAACAGTTGATGCGGCTAATAGCATAAGTGGTGTTTGATTGTCAAAGCTGCTTCCGTATAATGGCATAATGTATGGACTGAGTATACTGATGATAACAGCTACAACTACCGATACAATACCTATCAATGCTATGTTGGCCAGTAGTGCTTTGCTGAATTTTTTACCATCTGTAGTACTCGAGAGGATAGGAAGCACTATCTGACTAACAGCTGTAGGGATGAACAGAATGATAACTTTCCATTGGTCGGCCGCTTCGAAAATGGCCAATTCGCCGTAGCTTGTTGCTCTAACCACCATAGCCCTGATTATAAAAAATGCAGGGGCTACGGTAAGGGCCGATAGTGTGGCTGGAATGCAATATGAATAAATAAGACGATAGTCTTTTCTTTCGATATGGCTTGTTGACGTAATGCCGTATTTCTTGAAGTCTTTACGAATAGCAATGTGATTGGCTATATACTGCGCTGCTATGCCCAGTCCAAAGCCGATAATAGCACCATGTAAACCATAATACCATGCTCCAAGCACCATCAAAATCGATTCTATGCTACTGCCAATAAATGTATTGATGGCTATCGATTTAAAGTCCTCCAGCCCAGTAAGCACACCATTTAATGTAGCATTAAGAATTGATGCAAACAAAATGAGTGCTGCTATTTGTATGGTATTTGAAAGATGTGGTGAATGAAGTACCACTTCTGAAATGGTTTTGGCCATCGGCATTAAGCAAACTGTGAGCACCATGCCGGAACAAAATGCAAAAAGCAGCGACAGACGATAGATGCTATACGAATGGCTCTGGTCAGTTGTTCTATATAAAGAGATGAAGCGTGTGGCGGTAATGCCAATGCCTGCAGAACCTAATACAATAAAGATGCCTACAGTAGATCTGACCATACCGAACTCGCCAAAAATCTCTTTGCCAAGAATTCGAGCGCAAATAATGCCAGCTACTAATACCAGAAATTTACCCAAGGCAGTACCTGTCATCGACCAAAAAGCGCCATAGGCAATACGTTTACCTATGTCGCTGGTTAATACTTGTTGGGACATTTTCTGTATAGTATTCTGCATTATTCTTTTTTACGTTGCCTCATGTAAATAATGCATGCTGGTATGCACAAACCTAGCAGGAATGCTGCAGCCAGTGTGCGGCCTTTCTTTGGGAATACAGGCTTAAGTTTTCCCATAGGGGGAGATACGATGCGCAGATTCTGCGAGTTGTACACCTGGGTAAGACTGTTCTCCTCGCGCTTCTCTAAGAGGTAGATGTAAAGGGCCTCAATGATTTTATGCTGGCGCTCGGCTGGCAGAACTTTTGTTACAGCCGATGGGGCTGCTGATATCTGCTGTTTCAGTTTCTGATCTTCACGATTCACAGCCTTCTGACTTGCACGTAACTGGGCCACACCATGATCCAACGAGTTTACAATAGCCTTGCGCATACTGCCAAGCTGTACATCCAAATCCTTTACCAGTGGGTTGTTATCGCTACTGTTCTCGGCCATCTGGTTGCGTTGCAGTTGCAGCTTGTTGTATTCGTTAATCTGCTTGGCTACATTCTCGTTGTCGGGTAGCAGATTGGCTGGCAATACCTGGTTCGTTCCTTCGGTGTGGTTAACCTGATTGCGCATCTGCTCCATCATATACAACTGGTTGTTAACCTTTACCTGCTGTTCGTAGGTCAAGCTGGCATTGGTCATAAACATCTTGGCGGCCTCCTCGTAGTCGGGCATCAGGTTGCTACCTCTGAACTGAGCGATGTCCTTATCCAGTCCGCTCAACTCCTGCTCAATATCCTTGATGCGTTCGTTAATAAACTGGGTAGAGATGTCGGCAGCATTCTTCTTGTCGTTCATCCAAGCCTCCTGATACACGTTTATCAGTGTGCTGATAATCAGTTCGGCGCGCTCGGCTATCTGGTCGCGATAGCCTATGTGGATGATGCTGGTCTGATCGTCGGTCAGGTCGATATCCAACTGCTCCATGCAGCGCTCCACCTGATCGTATTTCCTTTCTTTGGTAATGCGAATGGTCATTTCGCCCTTCTCGTCCATGACCTGCTTAAAGTATTTGGTGGCAATCACGCTAACAGGTCCGATAGGCGTTTGGCATACGGTGTTTACCTTGCCTTCTACCTCGCCGCTCAGTTTTTCCTTGTTCTTACGCATCTTGTAAAGCGTAAATGTTCCGTCCTTTCGCAGGTCCATCTTCAGGTAGGCGCCGTCTTTGTCTGTCAGCTTTGGGAAGGTGAGCTTTACTGGCAGCGTTTCCTCCCAAAGGTCGCATTTCATCAGCCCGTCGTAAGCGGCATAGCGTGTGTCCAGACCTAAGCGGTTGATTACTTCCATCAGTAGGGCAGGCGACGACATGATTTCCATCTCGTTGCTGACGTTCGATGCGATGTTGATGCCTGCCAGACCGGCCAGCATACCCATGTTGGCTGTCATCGATGATAACAAGCCGCCACCACCGTTCTCGTCCTTGATAAGTACAGTGGCACTACGTTCATATCGTGGGGCGAACATCAGCAGGAACAGGATAGCAGCTATCAGGGCAGTGGCAAGCGTGGCTGCAAACCATCGCCAGTGTTTCTTACATTCGTTTATGTATGTTTTTAAGTCCATATCAGCTTGATTATTTAAACAGGAATACGGCTACAGTGGTGAGCACCGATACAATCGACAGCCAGAACGATGCGTTACGTGTCTCGTTGCCGTTGGCAGTCGACTGGCGTGCTCTTACGTTATTGGCTTTTACGTAGATGATGTCGTTCTGGTGGATGTTAAAGGCTTCAGAGTTTAACAGCTTCTGTCCGTCGGTAAGGCTCAATACGTAGGTTTTACGTTTGCCGCCATCGGTTCTGATTACCATCACCGAGTCGCGCTTACCATACTGCGACAGGTCGCCTGCCTTACCTAGCGCCTCCAGCAGCGTTATCTGGTCTTTCTCAATCTTGTAAACACCAGGTTCCTTTACTTCGCCAGTTACTGTGTAGGTCATGTTCTGCAGCTCCACAGTTACGTTGGCATCCTTCAGCTGCTCCTTCTGCAGCTCGCGTTTGATGGTCTGTTCGGCCTCATATCTGGTCAATCCACCCACATGTATCTCGCCAATGACTGGGAAATCAATCGTGCCTTGCGGACTTACGGTATAGGGGGCAATATAGGGATTGCCTGCAGCGTTACCTTGGGTAATCTGGGTGGCCAGACTCTTGTTAAACAGGTTGCTCATCAGCGGGTCCTTGCTCTTTACAATCACCGTTAGCTGATCGTTAGGTTGCAGTTTAATGGTTCCGTCGATGGTGATATCCGTCTGCTGACCGTTCTGTAGGTCTTGCAGATAGTTGAAATTGCGTGGCGTTGAGCAGCTTGCCATCACCATAGCCGCGCAAATAGCTATATAAAAACGGGTCTTCATATATCTTATAAAACGTTTCTTACACCTTATTATTATAGAAATCGGCTACAAAAATACTAAATTTTTGCATAAAAACATGGTTTGTACCAGAAAAAGTGCTATCTTTGCAGCCGAAATTGTTAGCGAACAGTTCGATATTACGACATTTACGTCTTGGGGTTGACTGGATTTGACGGCGAGATGAAATGGTACGTAAGCACGCGGAGGCTTCTTTGGTTCCCTCCATAATCTGAGTCAAGGAAAATTTAATTGGCAACAATGAGTATGCTCTCGCTGCCTAATCGAAGTATAGTAGATTACTGGCTTTATTCCTTTACAAGGTAGAGGAACGAGACGTCGCTCCGAGGATGTTGTTCCGAATCCAAAGATCAAGCGGCGCAGGTTAAATCGGAAATAGTTTGTGTAGGCTCCGATGCACGGATGAAGTTTTAGGAGATAAGGTTGCGGTTGGTGGCTTGGGTCTTGCCGCAGCACGAAAATGAAGGCCAAGATAAGCGTGTAGAAAGCGTATGGTTTCCTTGTGCGGACGAGGGTTCGATTCCCTCCACTTCCACTTTAAAGAAATAGAGGATATGTCTGAGTTTCAGAACATATCCTCTTTCGTTTTATTTCTCAATCAACCAGTATTCCATGTGGTTGGTTTTGCGTTTGCTCTTAAAATTGAACTGAACATCGTTCAGGGCGTTGCCTATCTTCTGGAATGGCGTTTCTGGGTCGAAGTTGGCATAGCGCGTGGCCAGCACCTGACTGATATCGCCCAAACTCCACCACTTGCCTTGCTCTGCTTCCTTGGGGCGGCGGAAGGTTTCGCCAATCATTTCTACCAAGTCGTTCAGTTTCTGGAACGGCTCGTTCTCGGCCATCAGCTGCTTAATCTCGTCATCGTTCAGCCAAAAGCGCTTACCTTTATTAAATAGGTATAGGGCCTGGGCAAATAGCTGCTCGTGGTTCAGCGTGTCGCTGAAGTCGATGTTGCCCTCTACACCTACGCATACAAAACGGCGACTTCCTGTTGGGTCAACCAGCGGTTTCATTTGGTTGGTAGTGCCGATGAACGAGGTGTAACGGCGATACAGCTTGATGGTCTTTCCGTATGGTGGACGAAACTTCACATCGCTCGACGACAGCAGATACTTCAGCACAATCTGCTGCGACGAGGTGGTTTTATCAAACTCGTCGATGTTGATAAGCGCAAACGAGGTGAGAGCGATGTTCAGGTCGAACTCGTTCTTAAAGTTCAGCTTGTCGTTGTAGTAATCGCGCAGTTCGGGTGGCAGGATAATCTTGCAGAATCGCGTTTTACCGCATCCCTGGCGACCAATCAATAGTGGCGTGAGTGCATTTCCAGTCAACTGTTTGTCACTTTCGCGCCATTGTCCTACCATTCCCATCAGCCAATATCTCAGGTACTTTGGCCAATGTGGCTGCGAGGTGGGCACGCGGGCTGCCAGTTCGGCTATGTAATCATGCCCGTCCCATTTTGGCAACTGATCGAGCCAGGTATTGATGGGGTCGAACTGCTCAATACGGGTCGAGTCGATAAAACGGTTCACGTTCCTGTCCCATGCTTTCAGTCCTAACTCGGTGGCTCTCAGCGTCATATCGTTACGCACCTCTTCGGTAAGAGGCTTGAATCGCTGGTCGTTGCTGAACTTCTCGCGATACTCGGCTACACCCGTAAGCAGGTTCTTACGCATATCGAAGTTCGAATTCAGGAATATCTCAGTCTTCATCGCCTGGATAGTATCTTCGGGCACACTCTTCAAGGGCTTAATCT
>JAEEGK010012094.1_pt1 | contig 19660 bp, 18 predicted proteins | sample 8958771 | NCBI WGS metagenome assembly JAEEGK01 (sample SAMN16246547, study PRJNA631951) | gut metagenome | biome: gut microbiome; feature: rumen; material: SC-attached | host: Bos | place: Iran: Karaj | collected 2018-10
GTTGCCATATTGGCTATATTCCTCGTGGCCAAGTGTTTGGCGTCAGCAAATTGGCGCGTCTCGTCGATTGCTTCGCACGCCGTCTCCAGATACAGGAGCGGCTCACGCAGCAGATCGCCAGTTACATCAAACAGAAGGTGGACGCTGAAGGCGTCGGCGTCGTCATGGAATGCCATCATCTTTGCATGATGATGCGCGGCGTTGAAAAACAGAACAGCTGCATGGTCACCTCCGCCATGCTGGGCTCGTTCCTCCGCTCCGCCGCCACCCGCAACGAATTCCTCAGGCTCATCCAGCGTTCCAACAACTCATAACCTCCCATGCAGACAGATCCGCTCTTCCATAAACGCGGCCTTAGCTGGTATGTCATCGTCGCCGCCGTCTTCCTTCTCCGCTCGTTCCTCTGGTTCAATGCGGAACTATGGTACGACGAAGTGCTGACGTTGAGTCGTTTTGTCTTCAACAGCCATGATGGCTCGCTCCTCAATGTCTTCCGTGACTATCCGATCGCCAACAACCACATGCTATCCACCGCTGTTTACTGGATTTGGACGCATCTCTTCGGCCTGCCGGACGAAGCCATTTTGCGCATTCCGTCCATCGTCGGCGGACTTGCGACCATTGCCATCGTCATGCGCCATTGGCGGAAATTCATTGGCGATTGCCTTGCCACCGTCGGCGGCCTCATGCTCGCCATCAGCCCTGTTTTCACGGCTTATGCCTATCAAGTTCGTGGCTATTCATTGACCTTCCTGCTCGCCGCGATGGCGGTGTCCGGTGTCTTCGAAATCCTCTACGGCAACCGCATACGCGGACAGTTGCTTCTCGCCGCCGCATCGCTCCTGCTGCCACTCGTCATGCCGACGAATGCCATTTTGGCTCCCGCCCTTCTCGCCGTCGTCGTCATCTGTCATTGGAAAGCGAAACGCTACGTGAAAAACATCGTCTTGGACTGTCTTCCCGCTATCGTCGCAACCGCTTTAGGCGCAGGATATTATCTAACAATCTTGGAGCAATTCAAACGCGTTATTTCCGAGCCCGACGGCTGGTCGTCCGCAACAATGGTCGCAGGAAACGTCCTGCTTGCCGCCATCGCCCATGCCGCCCTCCTCCCGTTGTTTTTCTTCCCGAAACGGAAACCGCAGGATGACGAAACGACGGAGCCAGACGAACCGAATCTTCTTTGCTTCGCCATCTCCACCGTCGCCGCCTGCGCCTTGCTTGTCATCCTTTCGCTGTTAGCCTCCCGCTCCGGTCACGCTCCGTTCCCACGTGTTTTTCTCGTCTTTTGCCTGCCGCTAACCGCTGCCGTGCTCGCCTTCGCCAAATCGCGCGACATCCATCAGTCGTTCACATTTGCGACGCTTGCCGTCGTTGTCCTTTGCAACGGCATCCTCTGGGAACGTTTCGCCACTAGCATCACCGACTACCAGCTCGCCCACAACCGCGTGCCCGACAATCTGTTGCAACAATATTACCGCAGTTGCACAGAGCTTCGCGAAATGGCCCGCGCCAACGTCGAAAACAAACAGTCGCTTTTCATCGTGACAGATGCCTACGATATCATGTCGTTCCGTTTCTACTGGAATCTCCAAGAGCTTCCAATGGACCATATTGCGGGCTTCAACGAACTACCGCAGGATTTCTGGAAGCTTTTCGCAAACAGCAGCTTACAACTCCGTGCCTTCGCGAAGACTCCAGAACAAGCGGCGGACTTTTTCTCAAAGGCTGGTTTAGGAGACGCCAAAGAGCTACTTTCCAAACTGGAAGTCATCAACGCCATGCCGCCTAATTCCCTCCGCAAGCTCTACAAACTCCGTAATTGATGTCATTCTATGCATGGCCATTTTGAAAGAAGCCAAACGCCGTAGCTATGACATTGACCGCCTTATTTAGGTCAAGCAGAATAATATTTTCCATTTAATCCATACCTTTTAGTTTATGGCGCCATATCCATCATGTTGAATTTGGCAAACGCCATATTGCAGGGATTCCAATGCACATTACTTGCCTTATTGCAGGGATTCCAATGCACATTACTTGCCTTAAGCGGATAAATATATTGTATTTTAATGAATATTTTTAATATTTTGATGGAAAAAATCTAAATAAACATTAAATTATATTTATCTATTCAAATCATAGGATATAACCACACTATCTTATGGTTTTATTCAATTTAGATATTAAGACAATGTCGTTCGCCTAAAAAGCAATGCCAAATTCAAGGAGAGGATGGAATGAAAGAAGACATAATGCCCCAAGATTTCACTACGGCGGTAAAAGACATCAAGCTTGCAATTCTGCAAGCCCGCGCTCGTGCAGCGCAACTTTCGAATGTCGAGTCGTTGAAACTCTATTTCTACGTCGGTGGCTACATATCGAAGAAGACACGCTCCGCCAAATGGGGCACTGGCGCCATTGACACGCTTTCCAAGCGGCTTCAAGTGGAACTGCCTGGGCTTAGGGGATTTGCAGCTTCAAACATCAAACGAATGCGTGAGCTGTTCGAAGCATGGGCGGATGTCCTTCAAATTCGCCCATTGCCAATGGGCGAAATCGGAGTGGTGTCTTCTTCAAAAGAGGAGATTTCCGAGACTGCTGTGCCTTTTGTTGAAATTCGCCCATTGTCAACGGTCGAAATTGACAAAAGCGACATAGATGCATTCTTGAGAATCGGATTTACTCACCATTCACTCATTGTCGAGAAAACAAAGTCCATTGATGAACGTCTTTATTACATCAAAGCTTGTGCCCATGGTCAATGGACAGTTGAAACACTTAGGGCACATCTCCGTGCAGATGACTACCACCATATCGGAGCACTTCCCAACAATTTTGAGAAGACACTTTCACCTATGGCACTTGCTACTCGTGCCGTGCGCTCATTCCGTGACGAGTATCTTCTCGATCTCATCAATCTTGACAATGTTGACGCAACAAAAGATGAAGACATTGATGAACGTATTCTTTCCAAGGCTCTTGTCACAGATGTGGAGAAAACGATCCAAGCTCTCGGTGGCGATGATTTCTGCTTTATGGGACGCGAAAAACGGCTGATTTACTCCAATGAAGAGTTCTTTATAGACCTTCTCTTTTTCCACAGGGAATTGCAGGCACTTATTGCAGTAGAACTCAAGATGGGTAAATTCCGCCCATCATATCTCGGACAGCTCGAATTCTACCTTTCAGCTCTGGATGAACTTGTCCGCAAGCCAAACGAAAACCCGTCTATCGGACTTCTTCTCTGTGAAAAGATGAACAAAGGCGTGGTCGAATTCGCCGTCCGAGACAAGTCAAAGCCGCTCGGCATCGCAACTTACCAGACCTTGCATGACATTCCAAAGCAGTACCAGACGCTTACGCCTGTCATTGAAGGTGTCCGTCGCGTATTGGCGGAAAATGCGGCCGCAGAGCGAAAGTAGCTTGAAATGGAAAAAACTCACCAGATACACGATGAAAATCAATACCGTGGTTTATAACTACAAGCCTTTGCAAAATCCCCAAAACAACGTCTTTTCCTTGATGAAATGACACCTTTCCTGCCATGTAACACCTACTCCGTCTTATATATCCAATTTCCCAAACTATTAATATAATATAACTTCTTCTGGTTGTCGATTACCTTATAAATATCAGCACTGCAATATTTTATTTCAGAAAAACAAGGTTCCAGGATAAACTCGCCCTTGGTGTTTATCAATCCGCACTTGTGATTACGACCATCCAATACGGGAGCACAGTCTGCATGAAACTTCTCGACCTTCTTGAATTGAGGGGAAATAACGAATTCACCTTCTTTATTAATGAAACCAATTTTTGTTGATTTTTTGGTGATTGCTACCGCCGCAAGCCCCTCCGAGAACTCCCATGCATCATTAAATTTGGGACTAATTACATAATTGCCTTTTTGATTTATATAACCGCATTTTCCATTGGGCTCGGCCTCACGAACTGGAGCCAAATCTTCTGAAAAAGAACGAACTTCGGTAAAAATGAAAGGAATGGCAATTTCCCCAGACGTATTGAGAAAACCAGACAACATCGCCCCACTCTTCATCCACATACTTGCTGCCAGCAATCCTTGGCTAACTTCTTGGTAAAAACAATATTCTGTTTGCGGGGCAATCATCCAGTCGCCTGTCCTTGAAATCAGTCCACATGTCGGCGTTGAAATCTGTCTGTTTGTCGTCATATTTGGGGGACGTGTTAAGCATGCGAACCCTTCATGAAAACCAGAGGTGATAATATTTTCCTTACATTCGAAAAAACACTTGTTATCAAGATTGAAAAATCCTTTTCCCCATGAGAAGAAAGATTTCTCTCTTACGTTATTGACATCTTCATGGCAGAAGGGCACTACAATGTCATTGTTTGAATCAATGAAACCGTAAGCTCCATTCTGCCGCACTACGGCCAATCCTTCAGTCGAATACGCCCCGTATTCATACATCGGAGGAACTATTTCATTTCCGAACGTGTCTATGAAACCGCATTTGCCGTCTTTATAGAATGGATAAAAACACTTCATTGTTTCTCCGATTCATGAAAATTGTTATTTTTTATTCGCCTCCCCGGTCGATTTACAAATTTAATACCAAGCATATATTGATCTACAACCCCTTGAGTCATTAATCCAAATTTTGTGTTTTCCACTTCTGAGCCATCTTTGAATATGTAAAAAGATGAATAGCAAAGATGCTTTTTTATCTCCTTTACCAATGCCTTGTAAATCCCCAAATATTTGTCATTCACAATTTGCTGACCATCATTGAGGTTTTCAATTTGAGTAACAATGCCAATGGTTGATTCCTGCCATCCATCATGGAATCCTCTATTGCTGTATGATCCATGATGCACGCTGACAAGCCCCTGAAAAGAGAGTTGCTTTGTAATAAAATGACATTGACTAACATCCAATATTGGAGTAATTGATTTTGAGCGAATCCAGTACTGCCATCGTACAGAATCCTTTTCATACATGGCTTCTTTCAACTTATGAATTGGAAATTCAAAAAAGCACTGGGTGTATTGATTCTGATCAATTCTCACAGAATCTGCACCAACCAAGGTATATGGTCCAAATGCGTCCGGCAAGGCTGTAAGTAACCAGTTCTGCAGTTCATCATCGGTCGCAAAAAACTGCAATAAGTGACCTCCTCGGTTGCCTCGCACCCAGTCATCTGTATCATAAATGCTATTGTCCATCTTCCTGATTTGTTCCTGAAAACCTTGCCGCCACTATGACATTCGGTCGGGCATCTTTCCCAAAATCAGGCAACTGTATATCTCACCATATTCTAGTCTTTCTGCCATGTATTCAGGACAACAGCAAAACCGTCTGGAAATGTCAAAAGAACGTGTTTTCAATACGTTCCATTCAGGCATTTCAGGGCTAAGTCTTCCCGTTTCCATCATGTTCCGGCATTCTTTGAAGAAAGCCAATTCTTTGACACGTTCCTCGTGCGTAAAGTCGGCCCACGCTCTTTCGATTGTTGTTTCATCCGCCCAATCCGGCAAGACTGGCTGGCCATCTTTCAAAGGCCATTCATTTGCACTAAATTTCAGATATATATCCTGATCGCATTTTGAAAGTGCTTCCTGCAAGGCGTAAAGATGCTCTCGCTCCAGAAATGGCGGTATCTTGTGCCGAGCAATTTTCACGATTCCCTTGCCCAAGGGGACTTCACACTCGCCCCTAAGGTCTCGTTCTTCCACGACCGCGACAACATGGCAGTATTTACCATATTCAAACTGTACTTGTTCTTTTTTTAATCTACAGAAATCGTAGCCCGCACTTATGGTAGTCAGGAATCTCTCTGCCTTGTCCATGTGGCGAACTTCCTCATTTCTGGTCATCCCACAATTTGCCACCACGGCTGAAGGCTTTACGGACAGTGAATAACAATACGGCTGGCTCTCAACCAGACGTGCTATCTTTTCCAAGATTTCCCGAAGTCTTCCGCATCTTATACATTCTGGTCTATCCATCATCTGTGGGAAGAAAATCAACGATTTGAACTCCTCGGAAAAGGGTTTGAAGAGTAGTTTCCACAATACATTGCCATGCGTTCTTAAAAAAGCAGGCAGTCCCTCGCGTTCGCCGCCCATCGCTCCCACCCATACTCCTTCGACCGCTTTTGGTTCCGGCAAAGCCTTCTCTTCTGGCGGCGGCAACTTCCGCTCATCCACCTCCTCATAGGAGCCGTTTCCAATGGCGGGAGCATCCAACGTCCATCCCGCAAAGCAGATCTTCACGGGACGACCTTGCTCGTATAGCGTGACCGCCCGTGCCATGCCGCGGTCGAAGGACTCCCAGAAATCCATCGCGTCCGCAATCTCCGAGCCGTCGGGGTGCTCCGTACCGAAAAAATCCTTTCTTTCTTTTGCGGAGACAGTGCATACAGAACATAATTCTGGTATCTTGCTGACACGCATGATGTCCAGAAGCGAGCCTGTCCCCTCCTCCGCAACCGCCTCCACTGCCGCTGCAATCGACTTCGGCATCTTCTCCGCCCCCAGAAACTTGCCAGCCGCGAAGGTCTCGCGCCGCGCCATGTCCAACGCCTTCGCCAGACTTTTCTGATATCGCGTCACCCACATGTAGTTTTCTGCGCCCATCCGAAACACTCCTTTTCTTAGCCAGTCCCGTCGTGAAGTCCGCGTCTGCCCTGTAACCTGCTTTTCCTGTGCCTCTTCGCCTGTCTCCCCCCGCGCATCACCCGACTGTCGTTTGAATCCCTAAAAGACAGCGTATGCCCCGCCAATCCGTCGCAACTTCTTTTAATGTAGCACTCTTGAAGCGATTTCTCCACCAGGATATGCGAAAATGCCATCATTAGGATAACAGCTTGATTGCCATCCTGTGCAAGTCCCCCGATGTTGCATCCGATTTTTACCATCGATTTCCCCATCTGCTCCGACGGCAGCGGGCAACCACCGTCGTCTGACAGGAATAGCCAAGAAGGCACTCCTATTCTCGAAAACTGGAAGAATTGCAGTTTCCAGAAATGGATATGGACACAATCCGCATTTTTGGGACTGACACAATGCGATGTTCAATGTCAAGGTGGAGAAAACAGTGGAGATTATTATAAAGGCGATTCAGGATAATCCTCAAATCACCCAGATTAAACTAATAGAAATGACAGGTCTGCTACTCTGCTACAAAGAGGAGTTGAATGAAACTTGCAGCAATTAAAGGTCCGAGGAATTATCCGCGTCGGTTCCGAATAAGGGTGGACATTGGGAAGTGCTTCAATATAGAACAAGCCCTCCTTTGTTTGGATGATTGATACATCTTCCATTACCACGAGTCATTATACGGTAGCAGAACACTCCATGAATAAAATTTGACTTTTACATCAAACCATGGATTGTGTGAAATGGACGGCTTCTCTATGACAACCTTTCCCTGTGATGGATCGGCGGAAATCCATGTGTCCTTCTCAAGGAACACCATGACATGCCTTCCGTCCACCGTAATCGCCAAGGCCCCAGGAGAAAGTGTATCTTCAGGAGCGTTGGCGACAGTGCCCTCCATTTCAAGCGGTGTCAGATAATGCTGATATCCATCAGCCAGTGCCAACGCGGATGCATCAAGCCACCAGTTTTTGACCGCATGGCGAAGATATTTTCCATTGCCATTGAGAAAAGCTGATTTCAAGAGGGCGTTACGCAATGCCTTGCGTGGAAGTCCCGAACAATCCATTCCAAGCAAGTTCTCCCCTCCCCAGACATATCGCGTTCCTTCATAGCGCTTCAGTTCGTTGATGTATAACTGTCGTAGCTCAAGAACTGTCGATTCATCCGCAAGTCGCTGTCCCAATGACATATATCCACAAATGCCAAGAATGATCGCCACAATGCCAGCCGAAACTCCCTTGTGCCTTTTGAAAAACTTCCATGAAGCAAGACATATAGACGCAGCCAAACAAACAGCGGAGATGACAATCATAAGACGGCACACGATATTATTGACTGGCCAGAGGATACCGCCTGCCAATGTCAGCAATGGCAGCGCAAAACGAATTTTTCTATTTTGTAACTCCATATACAGAAATTTCTTAAGTGTCAAGGATTGATTCTTGTATCCATCTATCACATTCAAAATCAATTCTTCAATGTTCCCCAAAGAAGATTGATCATCCAGAAAACCTATCGTTTCGGACATATATGGGGCAGAGCGAAAACAAACAGTAATGGTTGAATCGGGACCTAGCGGATTGAGAAAAGGCCTGGCATAATCCAAAAGCCTTTGCACATCAGCAAACCATTCCTTGTCTTCTTTTGTAATATGATCGACACCAAGAACAAACACGACAGAATACCATTGGACGCCATTTTCATCAATTTCTTCTTTCTGGTCATTGTATATGACTTCAGGACTGATCCATTTCTGCCCCGCGATAAAAGCCTTTGCCTCGGGCTGAATTTTGACGGCAGGGTCCTCGGATGTGAAAAACTCGATCACAACCTGATGTTCATTGGTTCCCAATGGCATGGAAGACTCCTAACGTTTTATCTCATCTTGACTCGTTTTCCTTCAACATATTATTCCTCAAAATGAATGAAAATCACCTAAGATCACCTTATACAATAATTGGTTTTGCATTTTGGAATGATATACCGAATTCTGATAAATTTCCATTGATAAATTCACGAACTTTTTTGAGCGGGGGATCGCTGTCTTTATATTGCTCATAATCAATTGTTAATTCCATTCCTTTGTCAGACAATCGCAGCATTGCTTGATTTGAAGGATCATAACATGAAATACCATTGTCACATGACCAGGCGATACCAGGGAAAAATAGCCTGAAGTTTTTAAACAAATAAACGTTGCTTTGGACAAACTCGGCAAATTTAAAGGCGGAATCTCTGCTACAGTTGCAAATAGGATACAATATTCCTTGTGAATTGACTGAAAAAGGCATATTGAAATGGCCGTGTCTGCCTTCAGCATATATACCTTTTGGTTTCATATCAAATTTATGAATAAAATCATGGGGAAAATTGTTTTTATTATATCTATTAATTGAAATAAGATATGCAGCACGAAAGCAAGTCGGAGAAATACTTTTCAACAAGCATGGAAGATTTTTGGCAACCTCAAACGGGAGTTCTAAAGATGCCATGACAAGATCGGCTGATTCTCCATGTGAGGTACAGAAATGCAATGTTGTGACATCATTGAACACTTGCCTGCATAACGCTTCAAGTTCTATTTTTGCATTATTTTCTTCTTGAGTGGAATATTGTCGTGCCATCTTTCTTTGGATATGGATATGAACAACCTCATGTTTTTCCACATAGCACTCAACGGGATGGAATGTTGTCTCCTGAAAATTGGCGGATATATCGAACTTGTCAGTGTAAATATTCAGAGAAAGAAGATTTTCAAGATGATGATTATCCAAAAATTCCTCTATATCTGTAGATTCTTCCCAAGTAGCTCCTTCTATATATTCAACATCTGTTTCAGCAAATATTTTATCAATCAGTGGTAATTCACGAAAATAAAAAGAGAGAACCACCTTGGAAAAATCGCCTTGGGCATCAGTCAATATTGCTGAAATAATCTTGTTGACAAAAGACATGTTACAATTACGCTCAAATTTAATCTTTCCTATAGTTCCCATTGGATTTTTCCTTTTGATGAAACTATTTCAGAATCTCCTGATTCACGGTATAGGCTCCCAGCCAAAGTTGTCCTTTGTCCTGAGTCTTCTGCCATATGCTCTGCATGCCTGAATATACGGATTTACCCCAACATAGATTGATTCAGGAATGGGAATTCCATGATTGCGACAGAGTTGGCGCACAACACCATCAGGATACATGAGCGGCAGGCCATTGTCAGACTCCAAAACAGGCAAGTGATTGCACAAATCAGTTTGCAGATGTCCAATTTGCCAATATCCTGTCCTGGCCAAATATAAATCTGCCGCTATGAAAGACAATTCACCAACTCCGGGGTTTTGCCCTCTTATCGGCTTGACTTGGATCATCTCTTCCGAGGTGGGCGGCCTTTCAAACAATGCCTCGTCAAACTGAATGACGCCATTGTTTTTGTTCAACATTTTCACGACAATGACAATCCCGTAGTGGTTGTTCGGCAGCCGAATGGCGCAGTAGTCCCCTCTTTGCAGCGTTTGCAGAGAGGGTTTCTTGAAAACGCATAGTTGGAAAGACTGCAGTTGATTCCTTAACAGGTTCTGTTCTTCATCAGATATCTTGGCTATTGTGGTTTCAAAAGCATCCGACTTCCAATTCAGGCTCAAGTCACCTTTTTCGATATAACCAAGCAGCCGATTTCGCACATCTTCAATGAGAGTATTTGTCTCCATCTGGACAGAGGCTATGAAATATAACAAAACCCATTCAGGAACCCAGCCGGATTTGGAAAAGCCAGCCAGATAGTCGCGGACAATGGCCTTGGGGCTTGATTTTCGCTCCAGATCATCCTTGTATCTTGCTTGGAGCCAACGGCCGAATTGTTCGACTTTATCTGGAAACAAGAGTCGGTTGTTCATTTTGGTGCTCCTTGCTTGATTTTCCTGCGCCTCTTCTTTGCCTGCCTGTCACACAGTCAATCGCCATTTGAGTCTCATAAAAGACCATAGATACCCCTGCTAATTCATCACAACTTCCTTAATTTAGCACAATTGAAACTTTTTCTCCACTGAAACGCACGAAAATGTCCAAATTCCGCCAAAAAGTTGGTTGTCATCCTGCTTCTGTATCATCTTCTCTGCTTCAAGGTAAGGCGGAACAACATCAAAGAATGAATTAACAAAAGGTTGACATCAGCATGATGATTCCTTGAAGAAACTGATTGCCAACAAGAATGATGGCGGTGTGAAAATCATGTGGCATGGTGAATGCAGATTGGATATCGATGCACTCACAGCGGTTTTCTGAAAGTTTTGCCTGTTTTTAGGAATAGACATCAATAAATTCCACAAGATTCCTTCCACAAACTTGTCGTGACTGGCGACAATCAGCCATTCTATACGGACTACGACGGCATTTCATACGTCGGTATCATTCAGTTTCTCTTGGATAAGTCCATCATTTCAAGACAGATGAACTGAAAAGGTTTTACAGAATCCGTTTCAAAGCAAGGTGGAAATCTACCTTGCTTTGAAACGGAAAAGGACATCTGCCACGGATATCAAATTTTGGATACTGGCTTGATTGTTGTCCTGTTCAAGTCACTTTAGGCCACTATAAAATCACCTAAGTTATTTTCTATAAAGCCTTAAACAATAAAAGCGTTTCATCAACGCGGAGCGTCAGATTTCCTTTCCAAGCCGATAGGCGCGTTCTGGATATTCCGTATGCAGGATCGAGCCGGCTGTCCAGACGCCAGGAGCGATGACCTGCCCCGCATCCGTCCATCCCAAGTACTTCAGCAGCACGTCATAATGGGATTTGATCGGCACCGCCTCCGAAGCGGCGGTGTTGGCATAGGTCATCAGCAGAACGGCCTTTTTCGGCACATGGATCTGGCCATTGATCGCATAGAAACGGTCAATGACCGCCTTGAGCTGCGATGAAATTCCGAAATAGTACATCGGCGTGGCGAACACCACGCAATCCGCGTCGATGATGTGCTTGCGCACGAATTCGAAATCATCCTTGAAGGTGCAAGGGCCGTTCATACCGCAGGAGTTGCACGCGATGCACGGATGGACTTTCTTGAACGCCGCGTCAAACCGTTCAACCGTATGCCCCGCCTCTTCCGCACCCTTGATGAAATGGTTGGCCAGCGTGGCGGAATTGCCTTTTTTACGAGGGCTTCCTGTGAGAACAAGTATCTTCATCTTCTGTCTCCCATGGTTTTCATGATCTTTCGCAGGCGTTTGGATGGTTTCGGCCCCAAGAGCGGCGGCACTGGCGGCTCCGGCCGTGGCCACCGCCAGATTTTTGATGAATTCACGGCGGTTCATGTTCATCCTTTCCAATTATTTGGTTGCTTCCGCGTATGCGGCGTCATCGACAGGCTCGCACCATTCGTTGGACTGCTCCGTTCCAGGCACTTCCAGCGCGATATGCTGGAACCATGAATCCGGTGCGGCGCCATGCCAGTGCTTGACTCCTGCAGGGATGTTCACCGTGTCGCCTTTCTCCAGACGGCGCGGCGGCCTGCCCCATTCCTGATAGTAGCCAACTCCCGCGGTGACGATGAGAATCTGGCCACCGCCCGTCTTGGCGTGGTGGATGTGCCAGTTGTTGCGGCAGCCAGGCTCGAACGTGACACCGAAAGCGGGAACCTGATCCAGCGTCAGTTTGTGCAGATAACTGTTGCCGATGAAGTACTTGGCAAAGCCCGTATTGAGGTTGCCGACGGGAATCGGCGACCAGTCAGCAGGAAGCTGCTCAGGCTTGGCCGGACGCTGGACGCGGGCGACGATGGCCGCGGCCTGCGCATCCGTCACGCCGTTGATTTTGCCGACGGCGATGTGCGCCGTCATCTGCGGTTTCGTTTCAGGACGCGCAGCCAACGCGGCGATCGTCGCCAGTTCGCGGGTCCGCCAGTCCATGTTGTCACGGGCGAAAATGTCGCCGAAAAGATGCGCCTTCAGATATTCGTCCAGCTGCGGATGGAAGTCGAAGAGAGCGCCTTTGACGGGGCCGCCGCAGAGCTTCGTCTGGTTGGCTGTGCCGAAATCGATGGATTTTCCCTGCGGCGGCGGATTCGGGGCCGCGCCGAGAGCAGGCTTCTTTTCTCCAGCGACTTTCATCAGCGTGGCCGCCGCGTTCAAGGCGCGCGGAAAGCCGCAATACGCGTAAAGCTGTCCAACCAGTTCCTTTGCTTCATTCAGCGTAAGGCCGTTGTCGAAGCCCATGTTCAGGGCATTGGCGAGAGCGGTCTGGTCGCCGCGCGCCGTGGCGGCGGACAAATCGACGATGGCGAGTTCTTTTGTGGTAAGCGTGTTGTCCATGGCGAATACTCCTTGAAGAGTCAAGATGACGGTGACAAGTGTGATTAGTTTTTTCATGGCTGTTTCCTGAAGATTTTGTTCATGTTCGGGGCGTCCAGGGGATTCATCGGCACAAGATCCAAGGACTTGACCATGTGCAGCGTCCCCTCTTTGTATTTTTTGAAATGAGGCGTGTTGAGGTGGAATTTATAGGCGGCTTCGTCGCGGTAGATTTCGACAATACGGATCAGATTCGGCGTCTCCTTGCGTTGCATCGGGAAGATGCAGATGACACCGGGCTCCTTCGCGACGGATTCAGCCCCCACCGTCGATGCGGCGGCAAGGTACTCCTGCAGATACTGGGGGAAGATCTCAAGTTCCGCGATGCGTGTAAGCATCTCCCCCGCAGGCTTCTGCGGGATGGCGGCGGCTTGCTCTTTTTCGATGTTGAAAAGACGCAGGGCGTTGCCGCCCAAAATGCCTTCCGCCATCGGCTGCAACTGCGGATCCGCCTCCAGTTCGGCACGGAAGCGGGAAAGATTCGCCGTCAGTGCGTTTGCGGGCGCATACGGGAAATCGGAGCCGTAGAGGATGTGGTCCGCCGTCGTGATTTCAAGCAGCTTGCGGATGCTTTCGGCATTGGCGGAGCCTGCCAGATCGAACCACAGCGACTTCATGTTCGCATCCCAGTCGATCTCATCCGCCAGTCCCTTGGCGCGGACGATGGGATGGACGGCCTTCATTCTCGGCAACGCCAGTGACAGAAACGCTCCGGCATGGGGGACCACAAAGCGGATGTCCGGATAACGGGCCGGCACGTTCCGCGCAAAGAGCCGTGCCAACGCGCGCGTGGTCTCCGCCGTGTATTCATACATCGCCAACGGCAGCCTTTCCGCCAACTTTGAATTGAACGGCTCCGGACGATGCGGATGGAGGATCACGACCGCCTTCAATTTGTTCAAAGCCTCCATCAGCGGGTCGAGTTCAGGCGCGCCTAGATAGAGGCCACGCGCATTGGTCGGAAGCTTGATGCCCGCCGCGCCCAGCGTTCCCAACGCCCGCTTTGCCTCCGCAATTGCCTCGTTGACAGACGGCAACGGCAGCGTGGCGCACCACAGGATCCGCCCTTGGGACGCCGTGGCCAAAGCGGCAATTTCATCGTTCATTGCACGGCAGATCGACACGCTTTCGGCATCATCGCCGAAATGCGGCTGCGGGGCCGTCGACGTCAACACAGTTACTCCGATTCCAGCCTGTCCCATGAAATCGTGAAGCGCCTTGGGCGACCATTCCGGAATCGGATAGAGTTCGTCCATCTGCGCATTGTGCTTTTTCACCAGCTCCAGATAGCCGTCCGTGGTGAAATGGCTGTGCACGTCCACGACCAATGTCTCGGCGGCGGACAACGCAATGGCGGCCATCGTGCTCATCGTCAGCAGAAGTGTTCGCATATCCATAACTCTCCTTATTGGTTCATCTTCCGGCAGTCTCCAACCTTATCGCCCGTGACAAAATAGGAATAGGTCTGGAACTCGAAGAGCACGGGTTTGAAGACATGGTAGCTGATCTTGCCGTTTTCGTTCAGAATCCCTTCGTCCGCGTAGGTGGCGAGTATCTTGCAGATGAAATGGTCGAATTTCTCCAGTTCATAGTTGCCGTCCACTTCGCATTCGATGGAGACTTTTGCCGCGTCGATAAGCGGCGTCCCATGCTCGCCCATCGTATAGGCGAACGCTTGCGACTTGTCGGTCTTGTGGCCGCTGATGCATCCCATGCGGTCGGCCTCCTTCAGCCACGATTCGTCCACGACATTGACAGAAAGCTTCTTCGTCTCGCGGATGCCCTTGTTGATGTAGTGGGCCTGCACAAGCGATACCATCAGATGGCTGTGCGCGACAGTTCCTGCATGGGCGACCAGCGTCCATGTCGGCTTGCCGTCCACCATTGCTCCGACGACGATGACGGGTACGGGATAGAGAGCCAACGAAGGTCCGATGTTCTTTTTCATTTCTGCTTGTCTCCTTAATCAATTGTTGAAAAAATTCATGATAAATCGAAAGATGATGTCTTTTGCCGACATCTGTTTGAAATCCACATCCGCCTGTTCCATCGCCTTCTTCTGTTTCTCGGTTACTTCCGTATAGGGGTAGATGCCGAACATGAACGGGAAGAAAGCGTAGATGAAATCATGTATCTGGCCGCCTGTCATGTCCGGGCAGAACTTCAGCAGAAGCCGTTTCACGTTCTCCATCGACTTACCATAGGAGTGCTTGAAGCGTGTCAGGCATTCCAGACGGCTGTTGGCCTCCATGTCGTAAAGGTTCATTGACAGCAACTTCAGCAGTTGCGGACGCTCCGCCAAGGACTTCGCCAGTTTCTCCGCCAACGCATGGCCGGAAAGGCTCCGCTTCCCCCTGTGGATTTCCTCAAGCGAATCATTCCAACGATCGTACTCCCGTTCGAACAGCGCGAGGAATATCTCCTCCTTCGTGGAGAAATAGTTATAGATGGACGGACGCGAGAAGGAGGTCTCCTCGCTGATCTCCTTCAGGGTGATTTCTCGGAAGGACATCGTCTTGTACAGCTTCTCGCATGCATTGACGATCTCCTCGCGTCTGGTTGTCGTTGTTTTTTCTGAAATGGCCATGGTCAATCCTCTGGTATCTGACATCGTGTCACATGAATAATTTAATTCTTGTTGACACTGTGTCAAATCTTTTTTGAAAAAAACGCAGACATGGAATCGAATGGATGTCCATTCTGCGTGTAAAGAATAGATGAATATTTTCGTTTTGAGTCTCAATCTCCCAATGTTTGCTGCTGTGTTCGACGTGTGTCAATCAGCCGGCTTGAACTGAAGGAAACGCTGCAGATCTTCTGGCCGCGGAATGTAGAAACGGCTTTCGGTGTTGAGGGCACGGATGCGCTCCATTTCATAGTCGTCCAGCCTGAAGTCGAAGATATCGATGTTCTCCTGGATATGCGCGGGATTTTTTGAGCCCGGTATGACCGCAAAGCCCTCCTGTATATGCCAGCGAAGGATGATCTGTGCCGCGCTCTTTCCGTGCATTTTGGCCATATCGGTGATGACAGGATTGTTCAGCAGGCTCTTGTTTCCCTTGCCGCTGCCGCCCAGCGGAAACCATGTCTCTATTTGGAGACCGAGCTTCGCAGCCCGTGCGCGGATGCCCAGACGCTGCGCATGCGGATGGCATTCGATCTGCAGAATCGCAGGCTTGATTTTCACGGCGGCCACAAAGTCTTCGAGCATATGGTCATCGTAGTCGAAGTCACTGATGCCGAGCGTGCGCACCTTGCCTTGCGCGACCGCCTTCTCCATGTCCTTCCATGCGCCGAAATAGTCGCCCGCCGGCTGATGGAGATAGAGGAGGTCGAGGTAGTCCAGTTGAAGTCGTTCCAGCATCCGGTCGATCGCCGCCAGCGAGACGCCTTCGCCGTATTCGGTGGGCCACAGCTTGCTGGTCACCCAGATCTGCGAACGCGGGACGCCGCTTTCCTGGCAGAACTGGCGGACGGCGCGGCCGACGCCGCGTTCATCCATGTAGGCATGTGCCGTGTCGATATGGCGATATCCCACGCGGAGGGCCGCCAGAACGGAATTATAGCAGATATCGTCCGAGCCCTGGTTGAAAGTGCCGATGCCGAACTGAGGCATGACCGCGCCGTTGTTCAGTTTGAGGCCGGGCACGATTGTTTCCGGCGCAGGCTTGAGGATGTCAAGCATCTTCAGGAACGCCATGAACTGTTCCGGCCAAAGCGCACTGGTGAAAGGCGTATGCCCCATGCCGAAGTTGTGCCCGCCCAGCCCGTATAGATGCAGCTCCGCCACGCCGCGCTTCTGCCAGGCCTGGACGACTTCAAAGCCGCTCTGCCCGGAAAGAGGATCGTCTGACGACATGGCCGCGAACATCGGCGGCAAGCGATCCGGCATGTCGCGCATCACAAGCTGCCCGTAGATGGAGGCGATGAAATCCGCCTTGGAATCAGCGGGTGCGCATTCCGCATTATAGACCGCCATCAGGGCCCCGGCGGAGAAACCGACGATGCCGATGCGGTCTTTTTTCACACCAAATTCATTCGCACGGCCACGGATGAGCTTAACGGCGGCGTTGGCGTCTTCAATGGCGTAGTCCGGGGTGGCCGGAGCATAGTTGCCGCTCTTTCCGCCGGCGATGTAGCCTGCCATCTTCTTCTGCACGTACGCCTGATAGTCCGCTTCTTCGCGAGGAGTCTCCTCGACGCGGTATTTCAGGATGAAAGTCGCAAAACCCTGGTTGCGGAACCATTCCGCGGCTTCATAGCCACCGCTGCCGAAAGTATGATGGAGAAACGCCCCGCCAGGCGCGATAATGATCGCCGCGCCATTGCCCTTTTCCGCAGCTGGCAGATACGGGATGAGCGTGGGGACTTTCACGTTTCGCACGAACTGCCCGCGTCCCGAGATTTCATACCATTGCTCCGCGGCCACATCAGCCTGCTTTGGTTCACCATACAAGTATATTTGATTCGGAAACGCAGGTGCGTCGATATAGGTGACATCCTGTGCCTGAACCGACGCAGTGACCGCCATCGCGGCCAACGCCATCAAAACAGTCTTGTTCATTGTCTGAATCCTCGTATTTGCAACATCTTTTCTTCAATGGACGAAATTGGTCATGGCGGTCGCCTCGGCCACGGGCGGCTGGAATCCAGCGTCACGCCCCGCCTTCAGGCATCTCATGACCCATGAGAGATTCCGTGCAAGATTGCGGAGGGTCTGCACGCCTTCGGGATCCTTCGGCACATCCTCCTTTGTAAGCGCATGGAATTCATTCCAATAGGTGCTTCCCACATTGATCATCTGCGTGTTTCCGAAGTACTTGTTCATGACATCGTAGGCAGTGCTTGCACCGCCGCGCCGCGCAACCACGATCGCGGCGGCGGGCTTGTGGCGGAAGGCGGCCGCGCCAGTCCCCCACAAGTCGCTGAAAAACACACGGTCCAGAAAGCTCTGAATTCGGCCCGACGGATGCGCGAAATAGACAGGAGTGCCGAAGATGAAACCGTCTGCAGTCGCGGCCTTTTCGACAAAATCGTTCACACCGTCGTCCTGAAAGACGCATTTTCCCTTTTCGGCGCATTTGCCGCAGCCGAGACAATCCCGAACAGGCTTCGCGCCGACGCAAACGATTTCCGTCTCGATTCCTTCCGTGGCAAAGACATCCGCCATGATGTCGAGCCCCGCCCGCGTCGAGCCGTTGGCGTTTCCGCTTCCGTTGAGCATCAAAACTTTCATGATGACTCCCTATTTCAGTTTGCCCAGTTTCTTCAGCCAGCCTTCCACGGCGGTCTTGACGGCGGCCGCATCCTTCTGGGCGACATGGCCGTAGATGGCCAGACCGTCCTGTTCGACTTTCGCCTTCGGGAAGACTTTCGCAAGTTTTTTGGCCGTGGCGCCAAGGCCGGAGCCTTCGTGGGTGCAGAACGGCAGGATGGTCTTGCCGTCAACTTTCGCTTTTTCTAATAATGTATAGACGACCATCGGAACGTCGCCCCACCAGTTCGGATAGCCAAGATAGATGGTGTCGTATTTGGACAAATCAGGGGCAGTCCCCAGGAAGGCGGGGCGGGCCTTCGTCTGCACTTCCTTCTTCGCGCGGGCGATGCATTCATTGTAGTTGACGGGATATTTGTCAGCCTCCTTGACCTCAAAGATGTCGGAACCCGTCATGGCCGCGACGACTTTGGCGACCTTGGCGGTATTGCCTTCCTTGATGACGCCGACGGAGTAGTTCTCGCCTGTGCGGGAGAAGTAGATGACAATGGATTTCGCCGTCTCGGCGGCGTTGATCGACGACATGGACAGCATGAGAATTCCTCCTAAAAACAGTTTTGCAAGTTTGTTCATGAGATGCTCCTTTTGGGTTAATAATGTTCAAAATGTAATCTTTTCAAATCAAGGTTTTCTTTCGAATGCGGCGGCAATTGTGTTTTCGGATGCCCAAGCGCGACAACGCATACGACTTCATATCGGGACGGCACGCCAAGCAGCTCGCATATCTCCCTGCTGGCGGATTTCTCCCTGCCATCACGTAAACGGATTTGGTTCCAACATGCGCCAATGCCGTAGTGTTCCGCTGCCAAAAGCAAGTATGTCGCGGCGACGGAGCCGTCTTCAGCCCACAATTCGCCTTTGGATGTATCAACCATCACGACGACAGACGCGGCAGACTTCCTCACAGACGGTGCGCCGATGCGTTTGCAAGCGGCAAGCCCGGCAAGTTTCTCCTTGCCTGTGACGACCACAAACTCCACAGGATTCTGACCATACGATGATGGCGCGAGCATCGCCACTGTAAGAATCTTTTTGATTATTTCAGGAGCTATCGGTTCGTCCGTGTATTGGCGGATCGAACGTCGCGTTTCTGCGATTGACAGCAGCCTGTCATCAGATGATGTCGGTTGGCTTGTTTGTGTATCTGCCATTGCTGTGATTCCTTTGCCGAAGAAAAAAGTCAGTATAATGACAAGCTCCAGCCATGTGGATGCTGTCACACCATGTCCTTTCATCAATAGGCTCCTGTTTTGATATGCGGCTTGTATGGGGCTTCCAGAGCCTTGACTTCTTCTTCATCCAACATGATGTCAAGTGCGGAGACCGCCTCTTCGACATGCTTAATGGCAGTGCAACCCACGATAGGCGCGGTGATTTCAGGCTTGGAAAGCATCCA
>JAEEGK010012097.1_pt1 | contig 19658 bp, 18 predicted proteins | sample 8958771 | NCBI WGS metagenome assembly JAEEGK01 (sample SAMN16246547, study PRJNA631951) | gut metagenome | biome: gut microbiome; feature: rumen; material: SC-attached | host: Bos | place: Iran: Karaj | collected 2018-10
ACGCAGGCTTGGTCGAGGGCAACGGGGTCGGTGCTGGCAAGGATGCCGTAGTCCTCAAGCTTCACAGGGGCGGGATGGTCAACGCAGTCGCAGTCGATGCTCATGTTGTTCATCACGCTGATGTAGATGATGCCCTGTCTCTTTTGGAAGTAGTTCGTCACTGCTTGGGCTGCTGCCGCCATGCTCTCAAGGAAGCCATCCTGGTCGCCGATGTATTCGGGCGTCCAAAGCTTGGCCATGTCGAGTTTCTCCATCTTACCCGAAGAGTGGATGTATGCCTTGCCGTTGCTGCTAGCACAGCCGATGCTGAGGTTCTTCAGCGCACCGCCGTAACCGCCCATCGGATGGCCCTTGAAGTGGTTGAGGGCAATCATGAAGTCGTAGTTGGCGATATGTCCACCCACGATGTCGTATTTAATGTGCCTTTGGTCCTTCACAGGGATGCGGATTTCATCGTACTCGTCCATAATATCAACAGGGAAGTAGTCGGTGAAGCCGTGTCTGCGGATCACTTCCCAGTGGACGGCCGAGTTGTTGCGTTCGTCCTTCTCGTCGCCAGGACCGTTGCCGTAGGCGGTGTTGCACTCCACGATGGTGCCGTCAACTTCGTGAACGAGTTCTTTGATGAGTTCGGGCTTCAGGTAGTTGGGGTTACTCCCCTCCCCTGTCGAGATTTTCACGGCCACGCGGCCTTTAGCTTCCACGCCCAAAGCCTTGTAGATTTTTACTAAAGCCTCAGGGCTGATTTCGCGAGTTAGATAGACTTTTGCTGTGTTTTCCATATTCGTGTCGTTTTGATTGTTTTTGTTGTCTTCAGGTTGGTTATTGGTGCAGGCGGCAAAGGCCAAAGCACACAAAAGGGTTATTGCTAATTTCTTCATTGTTTTATATAACTACTGCATTAATAAACTTCTTAGCTGTAAGCTATCAGCCGTCAGCTATCAGCTTGGTTGCACCATGGCTGACTGCTGATGGCTGACTGCTGACAGCCAATTTTATTGCCTTTTATTAAACTCGTTTTGCTCATCTACATTGTAATCATGGTTGCAAAAATAAAAAAAATCTACAAATCACCGTACCATCCCCGCCAGCGGGTTGACATCAATCAGTTTCAGACTCTTCACCATCTTTGCCGTGCCTTCCTTGTATTTCTTGAAATGGGCGGTCTGGATATGGCTTTGGTAAGCCTCTTGGTCGGCGTAGATTTCCAAGATGTAGATCTTGCAAGGGTCTTCCTTGGTTTGCATCGAGAAGAGGGTCAGCACGCTGGGTTCCACTTTTACTGAGGTCTCCCCTACTTCCTTAGCAAAAGCCATATATTCCTCCAAATACTCGGGCACCACTTCGATTTCAGCGAGACGGACGATGCGTTCGCCGTATTGTCGCAATGGTAGGCTCTCGCCAAAAAGACGTCGGGCGTTGTCTGTGAATACATCTTGCGGATTCAATCCGTGCGAGGCAAGGCGGTTCTCCAAGGCCTGCTTCCCGCTGATGAGTACGGGTTCGGCCACATACGGATAGTCGCTGCCATAGAGGATGTGGTCCGGTGTGGTGATGGTCAGTAGGGCATCGAGGACTTCGTCGGTGGGAGCACCTGCAAGGTCGTAATAGAGGCGTGATAGGTTAGCATCGACATCCACAGGTTGCATCATGCCTTGTTTCACCATTACGGGCAGCAGCGAGCGGAAACGCGGCAAGGCGTTGGGCAGGAACGAGCCACAATGCGGCACCACGACTTTCAAATGTGGATAGCGCACCAATACATCATGTGCTACCATGTTGAGCACCGTGCGCGTGGTCTCGGCCAAGTATTCATAACTGGCCAACGGCACATCGGCAACCAGTTGTGTATTGACAGCTGAAGGCTTGTGTGGATGCAGAATGACAACAGCGTTCTGTTGGTCGAGATAGGCCATCAGCGTGTCCAAAGCAGGGTCACCGAGGTATTGTCCGTAGCTGTTGGTGGCTAACTTGATGCCATCGGCTCCCAAGACCTCCAAGGCATAGCGAGCCTCCTCCAATGCGTGTGGCACATCGGGCAAAGGCAAGGCTGCACAAAACATGAAACGCCCTGGAAAGCGTGCCTTGAGGGCAGCGCACTCTTCATTGTAGCTGCGGCACGTCGCTGCTGAAGCCTCCGCGTCGCCAAACCAAGGTTGTGGTGCAGGCATGGTCAGCACAGCGGTCTGAATGCCAGCCTTGTCCATAAAGGCGATATGCTGTTCCGCATCCCAAGCGGGAATAGGGAAACCTTCGTCCATCTCGGCGCCATTGGCCTTAATATAATCGAGATAGCCCTTAGTGATGGCGTGGCTGTGGAGGTCGATTTGAGCCAAGGATGGCAATACTGAAAGGGTCATAAAGGCTAAAACAATCAAGATTTTACGCATGGTGTTGTTTGGCTTAGTTACTGACTGCTGATTACTTCAGTTTCAAGCCGTCCTTGAAGGCATCACCAACACGCTTCGAGACCTGATAATAGCCGTGCGTGTAGGGGTCGAAAGTGATGGCTTGCAGGGCTTCCACGTCCACTTTTCCGTCTTTCATCTTAGTGGCCTCAACGGAGGTCTGCAGCACTTTGCCGATGACGCCAAGGCCCGTTTCGTCGCTTTGGTATTCGATGAACTCACACTCCATGGCGATAGGCAACTCGTTGATGATGGGTGCGTCCACCAATGAGGATTTGGTCGCAGTGAGACCACTCTTGGCGAACTTGTCCTTTTCGGTCTTGCCCGAAACGACACCGAAATAGTCGGCTTCCACCACATGGGCTGCATCGGCGATATGGACGACAAAGCCCTTGCGTTGCTTGATGTTCTCTACAGTCTTGTGGGTTTCGGTCAGGTTGAGGGCAACGCGGTCGCGGTCGAGCATGGTGCCCCAGGCGGCGTTCATCACGTCAATAGTGCCGTCTTCGTTGTAGGTGGCCACGAGCAAAACGGGCATCGGAAAGATGGCTTCTGTTACTTTAATGGGTTGTTTCATAATAAATTGATAAATTGATAATTAGATTTGATACTATTGTAAGGTTGGTTTTAATTCTTGTTCAAAAATGCTGCGTTCCACGATGCGGTAATGCGGGTGATAGGCCTCGTTGTAATGGCGGCTGTGGGGCACGGCTTGGCTGTTTCGGGCGGCTTCGGTCAACAAAGGAAGGTCGGTTTCAAAGCCTTCTAATTCAATCTTGTTCGCTTGGATGAAACTGACGATGGCTTCCCATTTTTCCATCCAACTGAAGGTCGGTTCTTGCCACAAATTGGCACTTCTGACGAAGGCATCCAAGAGTTGCTCGGCGGTAATAAGGCTGTCGGAGACGGCGGAGAGATAGACGCGAATGTAATAGCCTTGGCTGCCCGTAGGCTCAAAATAAGGCGATTGGGTTTTGCCCATTTCCGAGAGTTCACGCATCAGATAGCGTCGCGCCGAGGCCGTGTCGCTGATGATATGGCCCGGACCGAAATGCTCTTGGTAGAAACTCTTGTAGATGTCCTGCAAGGTGGATTCAGGATAGGTCACCAACTGCCTCTCGATGGCCGAGCGCATCGCTATCGTGTCAATGGATTGCCCGAAGAGGCTGAACGAACAAGCCAAGGCTAATATCAGTAAAAGTTTTCTCATCACGCCCTAATAATCGTTTCCGCCATCCGTTTTCCAGCATTGAAGGCCTTTTGCAGGTCTTCTTCCCAGTGCTCCTCGCGATACTTGCGTTTGACTTCCTCCGAGAATCCTCCCAACTCGAAATTGGCGTAATTCTTCACTTGGTAGGTGTTGTTGGCAAACAGTTTCTCCGGTTGTCCGAGGGCTTTGGCGATACAAGGCTCCATCGTGCCGTAGCCGTTGCAGTTACTGCCTCCCACGCCACCGTTTTGCGTCTCCACCAGCACCACGGGCATACGCTTCGGGGCGGTGATGCTGTAGTCGTTGTAGGAGAGCCAAGGGAAGGCCAAACGCTCCAAGAAAGCCCGCATTTGGCCAGTGATTTCACCGAAATAGTTGGGCGAGCCTAATACCAAGCCATCAGCTTGCGCAACCTCCTCCAAGACAGGAGTCAAAGCATCCTTGAATTTACATACATTCGAGGCTTTGCCCTTGATCTTGCAGGCCATGCACGACATGCAGCCTTTGTAGTCGAGGGCATAAAGGCGAATGGTCTTCACCTCAATTTCGTCGCTGACGGAACTGGCTCCTTCAGCGAATTTCTTAAGCATGGAGGCCGTGTTGAAAGTGACGCGTGGACCTCCGTCGATGATGATGATTTTTTTCATTTATGATGTGGTATTTGTGAAAATGCAAAGATAGGGAATTTCGTCAAAATATTATACTCTCAACAGTAAAGGCCAGGTGGAGGGGATATCGTTACATCAGAGGTAAGTGCCATTCAAAGATCATCCTCAATTGTCTTAATAACCCTCGCTGGCACGCCACCGACCAAAGTGTTGTCAGGAACGTCTTTGTTAATCACGGTGCCAGCAGCAACCACCACGTTGTTGCCAATTGTCACACCGGGAAGGATGGTGACGTTGCCGCCAATCCACACGTCGTTGCCGATGCGCACGGGCTTGGCCAAGGCGTGATACTCCCTGCGACCTTTGGGCGAAAGCGGATGCCCGACGGTGGTAATCAACGTGTTCGGGCCAATCATCACATGGTTACCGATATAGACCTCGCGAATGTCGAGGATGGTGAGGTTGTGGTTGCTGGTGAAGTCGTCGCCGACGAAGATGTTCTTGCCACGGTCGCAATTGAAGGTCTTGGCAATCCACACGCGCTCCCCCACCCCACCCAGCATCTGCTGCAGGTGGCGGTACTGTGCCATATAGTCGCGCCCGTCGATGGCATTGAAGATCTCGCATTGTCGGATGGCTTCGGTTTTGAGGGCAATCAGTTCCTCATCGGCATACGAATACTCTATTCCAGCATTGCATTTTTCCAGATTCGTCATAGTGTTATTTTTGAGTCAGCGATTTGTACGCTTCATTCCAGTCACTTTCAGTGTAGCTGTCGTCATATTCCGAATTAACGGGGTCCTGCGTGCCATACATGGTGTCTTCGAAACGATACAGCAGTTTCCTTCTTTCAGTTATTTCATATTGATTGTTTACTTATCATCAATATTCACGATGGTATATTTCCGCGTCCCAAGTCCAATCTGTTCGGCGTATTCCACGGTATGAGTGCCGTGTTTCTTGTTGATGCGATCTTGCAGCGGCTTGGCGTCGTCTCCCTGGCTGCTGACATGGTTGAACACGAGGTCGAGGCAGGCTTGGTCAAGGGCCACGGGGTCGGTGGAGGCCAGAATGCCGATGTCTTTGATGCGCGGTGCGGCAGGATGACCGTCGCAATCGCAGTCCACCGACATATTATTCATCACATTGATGTACACGATGTCCTTGCCTTCCTGCTTGAAATAGTCGTGTACGGCTTGTGCCGCCGCAGCCATCGACTCAAGGAAAGCATCTTGGTTGGCAATCGTCCAATGCGTCTGACTTTTGCCAGCGGAATGGATGTAGAGTTTTCCGGCACTTGATGCCGCACCTATCGACTGGTTTTTCAGTACGCCTCCAAAGCCGCCCATGGCGTGACCTTTGAAATGGGCCAGATTAATCATAAAGTCGTAGTTCTGTAAGTGCGAACCAACGATGTCGTATTGCAGGTGCTTGGTGTCCTTGACGGGCAGTTGGATTTCGCCCTCCTCGTCCATGATGTCGACAGTAGCGATGCCGTTGTAGCCGCGTTCAGCAATAGCTTGGCGATGCTTTTCGGTGTTGCCACGGTTGCCGCCGTAGGCTGTGTTGCACTCCACAAGGGTGCCATTCACCTTTTGCACCAAATTTTTAATCAGCTCGGGGCGAAGGTGGTTGCTTTTTGGTGATTCGCCTGTGGAGATTTTCACCGCCACGCGACCTTGAGCCTCCACACCCAAGGCTTCATAGATGCGCACCAACCCTTCTGGGCTGATGTCGGTGGTCATATAAACCGTTGCGGCTTCACCTTCGGTCGTAGGTGGAGCGGGTTGATGTGTTTGTGCTTGGCACGAAACCATTCCTAAAGTGCAAATCAGTGCCATAATGATAGTTGTTTTAGTCATTTTATTGCTGTTATATTTTCGTTCACAAAAAGTTACATGTACTGTGTCGCCAAAGCTCTTGCCAATCTGTTTGCGGATGTCTTTCCGCACACCGATAATGAAGCAAGGCGTTCCCATCTTGACGATCTGCCCGTCGTAAGGCACGCCGTCGAAGGTGGCGTGAACCGCCAAGCGTCCTTTTCCGAAGATTGCTTTGATGTCGAAAGGCACCTCAACGTATGCGGCATCCATATCCTCGTTTTGCAGGATGATGGCGTCGAATTCATACAGTTCTGTATCGGTCATAAGTAATTCGTTTAATTCGTTCAATTCGCCGTTTTAAGGTTTTTCTGATGCGTCTTCAGCAGCTTCACCGCCTGCCCGTAGGGACTTGAGGTGACGCTCACGAAATAAGCCGCCATGTAGGTGGTGTAGGTGTTCTTGTAGTAGCCTTTGGTGAAGAGTTCCTCTTCGGTGAAGCTCTCTGCGAGGCGGAGCATCTCCTCGTGAGTTTCCTGCAGCAGGCGTTTGGCCTCTTCCAAAGGCGTGTTTTGGTGCTTCTCCACCAGCATCTTGTCCATCTCATGGTAGTTCTTGCGGTACTCGTCGGGCAGGTAGTCACGCGGGTGGCCTTCGCGGATGTTGTTCACAAACTCGCGCATCAACACCTGCCACTCGTAGAGGTGAATCAGCAGGTCGCGGAGACAGCGGTCGTATTGCCAGCGCACACCGCATTTCTTGGGGTCGGCGGCGAAGTCAAAGGGGGTTGCTATAGCTTCCTCGCTCATCTTGGCCATCTGTTCGTTGAGTTTTGCATAGCCGTCAACCATGGCGGCTACAAGTTCTTGTTTGTTGGATGGATTGGGCATATTGAAAAAGTTATATATGTAAATTATTGATTACCTTACTGTTATCTTTATAGTTTCAAAGTCTTTCGCAGTCTTAACCTTGATGAAGTAAATACCGGCTTTTTGCTGGCTGAAGTCATAGTCAAAGACATCGCCATGAGCGGGACATTCGAAGACTTTTTCTCCAAGCATATTGAAAATGCTGATGTTTTGGATGCTCTCAGCCTCGATTCTCACCTTGCCGTATGTCGGATTCGGATAAACCGTTGTAACAGCAGCATCGACTTCCGAAATCGCAGTGCAGTCTTCAATGAACTCAGAAAAACCGTCTAATCCGTATGGGTCGTACCAACTGGAGTTTTGATAGGCTTCGATGCATCCGCAAGGAACGGTAAGTGTTTGGATGCCAAATTCGGTGAACGCAGTCCCTCCCAATTCGTTTCCAAGTGTAGCAGGTGTGGTAGCTAATGACACTGCCTCCGAAATGTGTGAACACTTTCTGAAGGCCCAGTCGCCGATGGAAGAGACGGATTCGCCTATAACCAGTTTCCCGTCTAATCCTTCGCACTGGAAGAACGCGCTCTCACCAATATGGGTCACCGAATTCGGAATCACCAAGTCACCCGTCAAATCGAAGCAAAAAGCAAAGGCGTTATCTCCTATGGAAACCACCGAATCCGGTATCTCAATCGAACTCATCCCCGTGATGCCCTTGAATGCGTTGGCGCCGATGGCAGTGACCGTGTTTGGAATAACCGTATTCTTGCAGCCAGTGGTCAGTTCGTTGGTGCTTGTCTCGATGATGGCGTTGCAGTCGTTTCTGGAGTCATAATTTGGGTTTTCAGGGTCGACCACAATGCCATCGAATTTACAATACACGAAAGCGTCTTCGCCAATGGATGCCACATTGCTCGGAATGTTCAACACGCCTGTCAAACCATCGCATGAATTGAAAGCCCAGGCGCCTATGCTCGTGACACCGCTACCCAATATCAGTGTTCCGTCAAAACCATAGCATGTGTGGAAGGCACTTGCCTCGATGGTGTTGACAGAATTCGGAATCACCAGATCGCCGGTGAAACCTGAACAATAGGCAAATGCTGCCTCTTCAATGGTGTTCACTGAGTTTGGAATGGTCAAACTTGTAAGATAGAAACAATACATAAATGCAGCGTTTCCGATGACCGTCACGGCATAGTCATGGCCCTCGTAGCTCACCGATTCAGGAATGACCAACGCCCCTTGTGCATTGTAACCGTCAACATGGCCAATGACCGTCACGGAAACTTGGTCGTCATTGACACGATAGATTAGATCACCGACCGTGAATTCCGACGGAGTGGAGCCGTAGGTCATAAACAAGCAGGTCGGGTCATAGCTGTTGCTTGCATCATGGAGAGGACCCAATACAGTATATGCTCCAGTATTGGGGTCAAGCTGATATAAATTGCCATAATGAACGCCAAACAATTCGCCGGTCATCATGTCGAAAGCCATTTTTATCGGCAAATCAATCGAGTTGATTACAGTCAATTGTGCATTGGAAAGATTCAACATACCGAACTCACCCCAAGAACTTATCATATAAGCGTTACCCTCCATGTTGATAGCCAAATTGAAGCCATCATGCGCGATCACGCCATGGTCTTGGAAATTGCCAGGGTCAGCTGGATTGAAGCATTTTAAGTGCTCTTCTGTGATGAGATAAATCAATCCGTCGGCGGGATTGTAAGCCATATCGTTGACGTAGGGAATGCTTGCAATCATCACCTCAGGTTCTTCAATAAAGTTATTGGCAGCATCATATCTTGATCTGCAAATGCTATAGCCGTTGTTGTTATTCACACTCCATACATAACCCTCGGCAAAGGTGGCTGTCGTAACTGTAGGTTGCTCTTCCGACGCAATGGACACCGACCCCAAATCCTGCATGGTAAAAGAGATATACTTGTATTCTGCAGGACTGGGAGGCAAGATGTATCCAAACCAGTTGGCGGTTGACGTGGGCCCTTGTGCCTTGGCGAAGCCGGCAAATACGAGTAAGAACAATACGAGATAAATTGTCTTTTTCATCATAATTTAGTTTAGTTTTGAAGCTGCAAATATAAAATAATTTTGTTTGCAAATAAAGTATAAAAAAAGGAGGAAACGGCGTTTGTTTCCTCCTTTGTGAAAAAGTCTAATGATAATCTAGCGTTTCAAACCTTTAACGGCTCCCAAATATCATGAAGCGGTCGTTAGTTGTAACGTTGTAGTTGTAAGCGGGAAGTTTTGCCACAACAGGATCGTTGCCGTAGGGCACGAAGCGGGCTATGAAGTCCATGATTTCTTTTCTCGTCTCAGGCGAATAGTGCTCCTCACTATTAATGTCATGATCATGAATGCCAAGAGGATTGATAATCAGCTTTGAATACTGCTCGTTGATTTGGTCGGGACGCCCTCCGGTCCACGGGTCGTCTTTGGAATACACAAAGAGAATCGGACATGTGGTGGTTGGAATGAAGCGGTTGCGAATGTCGGTAAGCAAGGTGTTGTCGTAGGTCTCGTAAACCCAGAGGTCTTCATCTTTCAAACCGCTAGGGTTCTTTTTCAACGCATTAATATCGAAGCTTGTGCCATTGAGCACGTTAGCGAAGGCATTATAATCGAAAATAAACTGCCCCAACTCTTTTGCTGTCTGTATGCCATATGGATAAGAGGAACCACCGTCATCTGTTGGGTGAAACACTTCCTTCAAAACTGTATTAATAAACTGGTCGTTAGGCAAGTCCAATGAAGCCATGTGTCGCGTGGAGGGCGTTTGGTACGAAAAGAAACTGAACATGTAATGGAAACATGACGCAACATAATCGGTATATGAATACTCTTCAGTGATATTGGCTTCTCTAAGCAATTCACGGAAGCGGGCGTAAAGGCCGCTTTCCCCACCCTGAAGCATCCGGTTCAAGACGGCTATCATCTGATCGTGTTCTTGCGGCGAACCGCTCATCTCTTGCAAATAGCGGCCTACAGGCTCGTAGGTGAGCGAGGTCATAAATGGCGCGCAAAACGCTGTGGTCACGGTGATGTCGTCAGGGTAGAAATAACGCAGGAACACCGATGTCATGCCGTCTTTGCTGGTGCCTGTCGACACCCACTCTTTAGGCAACAAAGGTTTCAGAGCTTGAATGATGGCGTGATGGTCGGAAGCAGCCTGCTTTATGTTAAGGTAGGTCCATCTCGGGTCGTTGGCTGGTTTAGATTCGCCGAAGTAGCGATGCTCCACCATCAACAGGTTGGCGTTCATGTTGTAAGCTAAAGGCAGAAATGGCTGCTGCATATAGTCATCGCTGAGGGCGTAGCCGCAGGTGTACAATACCGTAGGACGGTCGTTTCCGACATAGAAAAGGAAAGCTTTCTGCTGGAAGGTGCCCGACGAAGGGTTGTTGTGATCGATTGGTTGAGTGAACTTTATTTTGTAAAGTTCCTTGAAGTTGGCGGGATTTTGGTTCGGGATGATGGTGTCGAGACTACCGACAATTTTGAGTGCAAGCAGTTGGTTGCCTAAAACCGAATGTCCTGGCAGCGGCTCCTGTTTTTTGCATCCTACGAACACAATGGCAAAGGCTATCACAAGCAACTTTGCGAAACGAAACTTGTTTTTCATAATTCAAATAATTTGTGATAATAATGTGATTAAATTGTAATTAGAATGGGAAAAACTATTTTCAAGTAATCAATAGAATCTCATAAAATCGATGCAAAAATACAGAAAAATGAGGGAAGGAGGGACTCGCCTGAACAAAAAACTGAGCATTGTACTTGATAAAAGATATCCAGTTGGCTCTGAGCTTCTTGCTGCCGCCTCCCCACTCCGAATAGGAAGTTTGCCTCAACATCTTGGAGCCTTCCCATCGCATCAAGATTATCTCGTAAATTCCACGATGGCACTCGCCTCGTTGCTAATGGCAAGCGAGATGACGAAGCCGTTTTCTATTTCAAAAAGGGTTGGGGTGAGGCTGTCACCCAGTTTGGCGGCCACACGGTATTCCACGCGAAGACCCTTTATGATGAAATCTTCAGGAAGCAGTTCCATCGCCATGCGGATGTAGTTGGCGTTGTTGACATGGCGGTTGTAGTCGATGTCGGCGTGCATCACCGGGATGGGCGCGAAAGCCTTGCCTCCTTCTTTCGGCAGTATGATGCGGCGGTCTTTGTAGTTCATCTCTAATTGCGGCTCGATGAGCAGCGAGTTGGCCACGGCATCGTCCACACGCTTCAGCTTGCCATTGGCTTTGTCGACAAAAGCACCCATGCTCCAAGTGCGGTAGCAGGGCTTGCCTTCGACATCATAAATAAAGGTGTTGCGGAAGCCGAACATGGGCTTCATGCCGTAGACCGAGGTCGTCACTGTCAGCACTTCCTTGAAATCGGGCACGCGCATGATTTCCACCTGCCTTGAGGCCAACAGCTGCGCCATGTTCTCGCGAGCGAAGTATTCTTTTACCTGTGGCTCGCTGTCGATCCACATCTCCGAGCAGTCCTGCATCATCTGAAGGGCGGAAAACAGTTTGAGTTTGCCCTCGCTGTCGCAGGTGCTGGTGGTTACTTTGTAGTTTAGACTGTACATAAATTCTGATTTTCGGCAAAAGTACGTTTTTTTTGCCTACAAAGACAATAATTCCAAAACTAATCAGTTATTCTAGGTACAAAACCATGATTGACTTTTTCCGAAAATACGTTTCTGTCGTCGCCCTCATCCTGATGGGGCTGTTCCTTCTTGACCTTACCAACACGGCCCAAGAGGATGTGATTGTCATGGAACAAACTGAAATTCTGTCCAATATGTCATTCGATGGTGATGAGTTTGACGAAGACGAGGATTCGGAGTTTTTGCTCAATAGTCCACCGGAAGGGTTTCAAAGCAGATGCCAGCTTTGCCCAATTCTAACCTTAGGTGACGAACAAGATGAAAATCTATGCTCTGCAGCTTTGCGTCTTGGACAGGTGAGGCGTTACGCCCCTAGGAAAAACTTGGCTGACAGCCATAACTATATCATTATGAAAAACATAAAAGATGGTGCGGACTACGGTTCGGACCATCTTTTTTTATACGATAAGTCAACCTTTTTCTTTATAACGAAAGCGGTCAGTGAGCCATCGTTGGCCGCTTTCACAATTTTATGCTTATGCTCATTGCTATCGCAATTTTAACCCTAATCGCAGGCATCGGGGTGTTTTTGGTAGCCTGCAAAATGTTGAGTACCAGTCTTGAAAGTGCAAGCAGCGCGGGCTTGAAGCGGCTGTTTGCCAAGATGGGGAATAGCAAGTGGCTCGGCGTGGGCGTCGGCACGGTGGGCACGGCAGCCATCCAAAGTTCCGGCGCGGTGACGGTGATGGTCATCGGCTTCGTGAACGTGGGCATCATGTCGCTGGCGCAGGCCGCCACGGTCATCTATGGCGCCAACATCGGTACCACGGTCACAGCGCAGCTGGTGGCCTTGGGCATGTTTGGCGGCCACGGTATCTCCACAACGGTGCTCTTCTCGGCATTAGCCGGCATCGGAGCCTTCGTGATGATGTTCTCGAAGCGCGATAAATGGAAACAAACCGGAAGCATCCTGGCAGGTTTCGGCTTGCTGTTTGTCGGCCTCGGCATCATGTCGGGCGCCATGGATGAATTCGCTGCCTTGGATTCGGTGAAACAGTTTTTGGCCACCATCAGTAACCCCTTGCTGATCGTTTTCATCGGTGCATTGCTCACGGCCATCATCCAATCGTCATCGGTGCTGACGTCCATCGCCATCACCATGGTGGTGGCGGGACTACTCTCGCTCGACCAAGGCATCTTCCTCACGATGGGTTCCAACATTGGTTCGTGCGTGGTGGCGATTCTGGCAGGAATGACCAGTGGCCGAAATGCCAAACGGACGGCCCTCATCCATCTGTTTTTCAATGTAATGGGTGTCGTGTTGTTTTTGCTTATCGCCTTGCTACTTCATCTTTTCACCCAAGGAGATTGGGGCTTCGGAAGGATGTTTGAGGCTATGTTCCCTCACGCCCCACAGGTGCAGTTGGCCATGTTCCATACCGTGTTTAATGTCTGCACCACCTTGGTCGCACTGCCTCTGACCAACGGCCTGGTTCGCTTGGTGTGCCGCATCATTCCCGACGATGTCTACGAGCTTCGCGACGACAAGTTCCATCTGCATTTCCTTGACGACTCCATGTTGGTGACACCCGCTTTGGCTGTCAGGCAGTTGAAGGCCGAAGTCGAAAACATGGGCGCGTTGGCCCACGACAACTTCTGCCGTGCCATACATATCGTCACAACATTGGATTTCAGTGACTTGGAAAAGTTCAAGAAGACAGAAAACGAGCTTAACTTCCTAAATAGCGAGTTGACCCGATATGTGGCGGTGCTTTCAGCAAAATCGCTTAGCCAAACGGATAGTAAGTACCTCAGTTGCAGCGTGAAAAGCGTGAGCGACCTGGAGCGCATTGGCGACTATGCCGAAAACATCGTGGAATATGCGGAAAGCCTTAAAACTCAAAATGAAACGTTCTCTGCGCCTGCCGTGCTGGAAATCAAGGAGATGGCGCGGAAGATTACGGCACTTTACCACGAAGTCATGAAAGCTTACCACGACCTTGACTTTACTGCGCTTGAATACGCTTATCAGATTGAGGAACAGATTGATAGCTTCACAGAGACCATGGAATCGCAACACATCCAGCGGCTTGTGGCCGGACAATGCACCCCACAAGTTGGAGCCGAATACATCTCATTGGCGCAAAACGCTGAGCGTGTGGCCGACCATTTCATCAACGTGGGGAAGAGTATTAGGAGTTTCGCGTAATTGAAGTCAAAGTCGTTTGGGAAGCCCTATGGAATACAGAAAGATTATGGAAAAATAGGGATTTAATACAACAACCCAAAAGTCCACAATGGAATTGAAATGCCATGGCCGTATTCGATGTCGTCTTTCACGAGATGACCATTGGGAACATCTTCGATCTGTTTGAGGCCTTTTTTCTTTCCTCCGACCTCGAAAGTGTGTTCGCCGATGACAAAATCTGAAGTTTTTGATGAGATGACGTCGCTCACGACCCTCGTCTGGTTATAGAAAAAAGTCTCTCGCAGGTTTCCGTTATTGGCACTGTCTGCACCAAGCACATACATGATATTTGTATTATCCAGATATATTTTCTCCACTTTGCCTAAACTCCGTAAGCCCCCTGTTTCATCGCGCAGCTGGCCTATCATTCCAGCCCGTTCCATATAAAGAAAATAATCAGGCACCACGTTGCGACTGACACCTATGGCATTGGCTATGCTTGAATAATCTGGTTTGAAAGGTACACTTTGTGCCACTATACTCATCATCCGGCGCAATTTGCGTCCTGTAGAGACCGAAAGCGAGGCGTATTGCGGGATGTCCGACTCAAGAGTCTGCGTGATGATTTGGTCGAGTCTTGACCTGAAGGCACCTTCTTTGCTGAAAGGATAATAACCGTCTTGCAAATATTGTCGGAACAGCGGTAACGGATGCGTCAAGATGGTGTCAACCACCTTGTTGGCGATGACCTCTTCCAAAGTATATTTTGGCATTTTTATGTCGTGGAACATCTCTAAATATTCGCGAAACGAGAGCCCTTGTAGTGTGTACATCACGGCACGACGGCTCAGGTCAGCCTGACCTTTCAGCAAATCGAGCACGGACGAACCAGTGAAGACCACATACAATGACGGATGTCCATCATAGATGTTTTTCAACTCAGTTGACCAGTTTTCATATTTGTGAATCTCGTCGATATAAAGATGCGTGCCGCCTTCCTTAATCCATTCCGAGGCTACCTCCAAAAGGGTGTGCTGGGCGAAATAACTGTGGTCGGCCGAGACATAAAGAGCCTTTTGGTTGTCTTTTTCAAATAGGATATGCTGCTTCACCAAGGTCGATTTGCCGACTCCGCGCGGACCGACAATTCCGAACATCCGCAGCGACCAGTCAATCTCAGCGTACAGGTATCGCACGAAATCAAGGCTTGTGATCGCCAATTGTTCGCGCATAAAGCCGATTAAAACATCATCAATCATGGTAATTGTATTTGTAACGCTGCCGCAAAAATACAAATAATTCTAAATGTGCACTAAAAAAAGTGCACTATTTTTAGTTTTGTGCACTAAAAAAAGTGCATTATTGGATCTATTTCAAGACGTTATTAAATATCATCCCACAAACAGGATCCTCCCTAATAATCTTCGGAGCAGATTTCCCCGCCAGCACCAAAACTTTCTTGCCATTGCGATAGATGTGGAGCTGCCGTGAGCGAACAACAGCAGTCAGTTCCGCGTCATCTTGCATGGCCAGCCAAAGACGATGGTACTTGCCATCCTCTTCAAACAGCTTCTTCTGCAAATGGGAACACATATTGGTGGTGTCGAGGGTTATCATGTTATAACAATTTGTTTATTAATGGTTTATAGAATAGGTTTAAGCCTTTCGTGTCAATCTTTTCAGCGAAACCAGCATCAGCGGAATGCTAACCATCAATGTCATCACTTCAGCGATAGGCATGCTGAGCCAGATGCCCTTCTGACCGATCACGGGAGTGAGCAAAAACATGGGAATCAGCACGAAGACGATGCTTCGGCAGAGGGCGATGACCACCGACTCTAAAGGTCGTTCGATGGCGGTGTGGAAACTGCAAGCCACAATGTTGACGAACGACACTAAATAATGCAGCGTGACATAGAAAGTGGCCACGGTGGTCAATGCTTGCAACTCCAAATCGCCGTTGCTGAAGGCATTTGCGATGCCATGTTTGAAAACTAAAACGAGCAGATAAACTCCAATGCCGATGCCTCCACCAAGAAGCAAGGCATTGGCCAACAGTGATTTGACTCTTCGATGGTTTCGGGCACCGACGCTGTATGACATCAAGGGATACATGGCTTGCGACAACCCGAAAATCGACATGTTGACGATGAAGTTGAGGTAGCAAACGATGGTGAAGGCCGCCACGCCCTTCGTGCCAATCTCACGCATCAGTACGAGGTTGAAGATATAGGTCGTGACCGCCGCCGAAACCGAAGTCAGCATCTCGGACGAGCCGTTGAAAAACACTTTCTTGATCTCCTTGCTCCCTCCCATCATCTTGCCGAATCGGACAAAGCGAAACAACACCAAAGCCGCTGTGGTGTTGGCCACGCAGGTAGCTATGGCGGCTCCGGCCACGCCCCAGCCGAAACGCAGCACGAAGAAATAGTCCAAGACGATGTTCACCACGCAGCAGATGACGCCGCTGACAAACACCCAATTGGGCTTCCCGTTGAGGCGGGTGAAAGCCTCCGTGAAATTGGGGATACAATAGAAGATGAAGCCACAACCGATGATGCCAAGATATTGTCGGACAAAAGGATACACTTCATCATTACTACCAAGGAAATAGCATAAAGGCTTGAGGAAAAGGCCAACCAAAACGGATAGCGCCGCAATGGTGACCAACAAGGTGACAAAAGTAAGGGAAGTGTAGCCTTTCGCTCGTGTTTCGTCACCTTGACCTTTGGCAATACCTGTGATGACGATGCCACCTGAAATAATCATGATGGACACGCTCAGCATCGAGCTGATGAGCGGCATGGCGATGTTGACGGCAGCAAGGCCCAGAGCACCTACGCCACGACCCACGAAAAGTCCGTCGATGATGGTCTGCAAGCCCACGATGAGCATCCCTATGATGCTCGGCAAAGCATATCTGGCAAACTCACGGAAACTGACGCCGATCAGGGCTTTGGTTCTGGAAGGAAGGCTGTTCATTTCATATCCTGAAGCTTAAACGAGGGCTGCAAGACTATCTCGGCGACTCCTTCTGATAAGCGGCTGCAAAAATAGGGAATTTGTTTGACAAGCTAATGATGATTTGTCATCGAAAAATCACTATTTCTTGGGATTGTAGCGATAGGGTAAAGCGTCGGATTTTTGCAGCTGAATCAAACACAATAATTATGGGATTACTTAGTAAGATTTTCAGCAATACGCGCAAGCCCGAAGGCTTCTTCGGCAAAATGATGGTGAACGGGATGAACGGCGGCGGTCACGCCCAAATGGCCCACTGGGCCTTGTCGTCGGTGCAAGTCAAAAAAGACGGCCAAATCTTGGATATCGGCTGTGGTGGTGGCGCCAACATCGCTCGGTTGCTACAACGCGTCCCGAAAGGCGTGGTGCAAGGCATCGACTATTCGTCTGTGTCGGTGGCAAAGTCTTCCAAAGTGAATGCCAAAGCCATCGCGGAAGGGCGTTGCAAGGTGCAGGAAGCTAGTGTCGTCAAACTGCCTTTCGGAGAGAACGCTTTCGACCTCGTCACCGCCTTCGAGACCATCTATTTTTGGCCCGATATCGAGCATTGCTTTGGCGAGGTGAAAAGGGTGCTCAAACCCGGTGGACAATTCGTCATCGTCAACGAGTCGGACGGCTCGGGACCGATGGATGCCAAATGGGAAAGCCTCATCGAGGGGATGCACACCTACAAACCGGAGGAAATCAGGTTGCATCTGTCAAATGCTGGCTTCAAGGGCATCGACATCTGGAAAGACGAAGCCAAACACTGGCTGATGGTGACGGCGGAGAAATAAGCATGGATACTCTTGTTTTTAATAGAGTATTCCACCCACAAGGGTAAGGTATTCTGGTATTAAATCTCCTTTGCTCCACTTTATTTCTAATCCCAGCAGGTCTTTGGCCGTTTTACTGATGTCAAAGCCAAAGGCTTCAAGCGATGGGCGTACCTTGTCAGGATGACGGCAGGGTTTGCCGTCGATTCGTGCACATGGCTCATCTCCGCAATAAGGACATGTGCCGACAAAGCCGAAACACATACCACCTAATGATTTCTCTGCTTTCAGAAGTTCTTCACTCAATTGGGCTATAATAGGTCTCATCAGGTCGTTTACGGAATGAAGTGGTATGTGCTTGTCTTCAGGGATAATCTTTATGCCAATGATTCTTACCCTCTCGTATCTTTTTATTACTTCAAGAGGGTCATAGTCAAATGGTGGACAACCGTAACGACGACTATAGTTCCTACACTGTTGACAAAACTTTATGAAGTAGTCGGCATTGTGGAATCCCTCGATATACTCTTGGGCATTTATCTCTGTGTCATATCTTTCGGTTGTGTAGGAGTAGTCTTTCGGCTTCGGCTGTGGCAATGCCTTACAGGTCTCGCGGACAAGCGCTGACAAATAATCGCGGTCGTCCACATCTTCAATGAAGAAATAGTCTTTCGCGCCGTCGTAAGGTGGAAGCATCTCGACGCTGCGCAATAGCGAGCGGCCTGCCTCGGTTGGTTTCAGGTAGAAACGGTTGTCGCAAACGAGGCCGAAGATGACGCCGTCGCAATAGATGCCGTAGTCGCCAAACATCTTTTTCACCGTAATCTTGCCCGCACCTGCGCATTGGTCGGCGATGTATTGAACGAAGTCGGGGTTGCTTGCCATGGCAGGTTTTATAAAAGTCGTTGATAAATAACCTTGTCAATATCCTTGAACACATTGAAAACCACTTGTTTGATGCTGCTATCGGGATGTCCGATCAAGTAATCTTTGACGGTTTGTACGGCGATTTCGGCGGCCAACTGATTCGGGAAGCGGAACTCACCCGTTGAAATGCAGCAGAAAGCGACGCTTTCAAGATGGTTTTCATCGGCGCAAGACATGATGCTTCGGTAGCATGAAGCCAATTGTTCTTTCTGGAATTCCGTTGGGATGCCTGTCGGAATAATCGGTCCGACCGTATGGATGACGTGCTTACACGGCAGATTGTAGGCCTTCGTGATTTTAGCTTGCCCCGTCGATTCCTCGTGACCTTGTTGAAGCATCAGTTGATAACATTCCTCGCGCAATTGCACACCGGCAGCGGAATGAATCGCATTGTCGATGCATTTGTGCAAAGGATGGAAGCAGCCCAACATCTGGCTGTTGGCTGCATTCACGATGGCATCTACCTTCAGACGAGTGATGTCGCCTTGCCAAATTGTAAAGTTTAGAGTTGAGGGTTTAGAGTTTAGAGTAGTTGAAAGTGGAGAGTTTAAAGTTGGTAGTTTAGTTAGGTCAACAATGCCTTTTTCTAGCAATTGTTCCTGCAATTCCTCGTCCTGCAAATGCAGAAATTCCTCGCTGACGGGTTTTGGCCAGCGCACGTTGCGCAGGGCACGAAACAGGTCACGCTTGCCCTGTAAATCCGATGGAATCTCCATCTCGGAATATTGAGGGTCTTCTTTCAGAAGATATTCTATCAAATAGTACAAACGATTCATCATCAACAATTAAACGATTAAACAAATCGAAGATTCAACGTAGTTAATCAACACTTCAACAATTCCTCTAATACTTCTCCAATATCCCCATCAATCACAATCGACCTGTCCTTGATTTGTTCCACCGTGAACGCCTCGCCGAGGTTGATGGTGGCGTAGGTCGACTCAGGGTTTTTATAGGTCATCTGCATAAAGGGTAGTTTAATGATGGTCGGGGTGTTGCTCCCGATGCCCAAGTCCCAATAGAGCACCTTGCCTTGTTGGTGGCCGTTCACGAAATCGAGATAACGCTGAGCCGCCTTGTGCCAGCCTTCGTCCTCCACAAAGGTGTCGTCGGAACGCAGGTTGACCTTCATGGAATCGCCGCAGACGGGACAATGGGGAATCAATTCGGTCGGGATTTTCATATCATTTTGCGACACAATCATTTTCCAAATGGTTTCCTC
>JAEEGK010012101.1_pt1 | contig 19657 bp, 30 predicted proteins | sample 8958771 | NCBI WGS metagenome assembly JAEEGK01 (sample SAMN16246547, study PRJNA631951) | gut metagenome | biome: gut microbiome; feature: rumen; material: SC-attached | host: Bos | place: Iran: Karaj | collected 2018-10
CTTGTGATATGTTCCAGTGGTGTCGGTGAACTCTATTTCATTTATCTCCTTCTGTTTTTTCTGAAGTTCATAATTGAAATATGCCACCAATCCTATTATCAAAACAATCAATAGTGCAATTATCCATGAAGAATATTTCTCGTAAAACTTTTTAAACATTTTAATCATTCAATTTACTTTGTACACGCAAGTCTAACAATTGTGAAAATGTCTTATCATATAAGAATAACTTAGTCTTGATGGTTTCAACACTAGGTAGATTTTCCTCAGAACACCAGCTTATTCCAAGATAACCAAGAGGTGTTCCATCACTATTCAATGCGATTACAGCAAAATATTTTGCGAAGTTAGTACTCATTTGTTTAGCTAAGTCTGCATCAACCAATGCAAAATCATTAATAGTACCAATGTAATACTTATGCTCTTGCAAATATGATGGAAATCTATACAATGTAGTAGGTACATTCTGGTAGAACATACCAATCTTAGTTGCCTTGCTGTCTTGGTTTGTTACCTCATATGAAATATCCATATAACGGAATGGAAGACCTGTAGTATTCCTTTTACCATTATGAAATTCTAGCAAATATGCTCTATCTGCATTCAAAGAATAAAGTACTGCATCGAGGTTTTTCTGAATCTTAGGGGTCAATATGAAGTCTCTCATATTCTCTTCCCTTTCAGCTTTTGCTAAGTTCATAGCAGCCTCATGCATAGCATCTTTATCGGTAGTAAACTTATAGAAAAAGACTCCTCCTAATGCTGTGGCTAGAAAGAAAAACACAACTAAATAAACTTTAACAATTCTTTTCCATGAAGCGTCTGCAATAGTGTCTGCTACACTCTTAACGGCTTTTGTAACAGATGAAACCTTATCATCGCCACCAGCTTGATTTAAATTAATGTTTATGTCATTGTTTTTCATTTCTATTCAAATTTAAATCGTTATTAGTCCTTCATTAACTTTCTAGCCTTATTTACCATATCTGCAAAACCCTTGTCCTCTTGTACTCTAAAGCTAGAAGTTGAAGTCTTAGCCTCTGCGTATTTATAGCCCCAAAGCTGCTTCATTCTTTCCTTCTGTTCATTTACCAATGTCATGTTTGGCTTCTTAGTAACTACTGGCTCCGTTGCGTGCCACTCAACAAGATACTGGTTATCAGCACTGTCTTTCATTACGAATCTGTTACCTTCTGTCTTATACTCATCTGGAATTCTAGTCATCATATGATTCTCAGAGATAAATTGTGTATTCTTAAAGGTAAGCATCTTGATTTTCTTTGACTCTCCCATTGTTTTCCTATTTTTTTCTACTTCAGTTTTATTAAGTTCTCTACCTGTTAGACCAATTTCAACTGCTGCGTCCTTACCGTTCTTAACAGCTTCAGCATGGTCAACTGCTGCTTTATAAATATTACCCTCATCATCAAATGTTGCATTTCCAAAAGGTTCGCCCTTGTGCTTGGTCTCTGCATCCTTTGATGGGTAGCCCTTCATCTGAGACTTAACTCTGTCTTGGAAAGGCTTGTTGATGCTATCATAGGTCAAATCATGCATACCTTTGTTGTCAGTGGCTGCAATACCACCACCAAGTTTCTTCTTGTCCTTTGTAAGTCCACCATCATACTTTTCGGTTTCCTTCTTGGTATCACTGTAAGCCTTGTCGTTGATTTCCTTAGACTTATCCATTCCAAAAACAACTGGTTTGAACTCGTTTTGACTTTCCTTGATAACTCTTCTCAAATCGCCTACGTTAATCTTTGTTACCATAATTAATTAAATTTATCTATATTGGTTTATGTATAATCCCCTTAGTAACTGCTCAAACATGAGTTGAGTCACTTTCTTATTGTCGGCAACCTCTTTCTCGTTCTCTTCCTTGAGTTGTTCATCAATCTCACGAACCTTCTTTATTGCCTCCTCATTTCTTTCGTAATCTATCATAACATGTTAATATCACTAGGAACTAAGTAATAGCCTCCATTAGCATATACAAATGTGACATCTGATTCAACACCACCTACATTGCCACCGCATCTTTTTATCAAATCCTTATTTGCTTTCAAGAATGCTTCAATTGGAGTCTTCATATCATATTTAGGGTACTTTTGAATTTTAGCCAATACCTCTGGTGTTATTCCCTTTCCCCATCTAGAATCATATGCTGCATTATTCCTTAATAAATCATATATCAATGATTTGCTTTCCTCGTTATCATATGATATGTCATATTTCTGGGAATAAGGATGGTTAACTTGTTCAACACCATTAACATAAGGATTCTCTTGGTATTGATGATTCTGTGCTTGAGCTGCTTGTGGGTTTGACATTGCCATCATACCGCCAAGTGCTGCACCCTTTAACCAATTTCCGATTCCTTCTTCTACAGCCTCATGAATAGCAGACTCTCCAACATAGTTTATAGCAATAGAATGATTCTTTCCACCACTTCTATCTGTGGCTGGTGTCATGTCAATTCCTTTTTCTTTTTTTTTAGTCGGATTACCAAGAATGTGACCCTTTCTTATAACACCACCTAAAGGATAATCTGTAACCTCTTTACTCTGAGCCTTACCGCCTTCGTATGTTCCAGTGCTGCTAGGGGTATCATATACTCCAGCACATGATGTTGCCCCACCTAGACCATCCTCTTGCAGTATTCTATATACAGATTCCTTGACGATTCTATGTAAGTCACTCTCTGTAAGTCTTATTATTTTCTTCATATCTAAAGACAGTTATTTAAATATAAATATCACACTTATACCAAAATTTTTGTTAAACATAGTTTAACATTTAATATTTGGCTATTTATAAGAAATTTCGTATCTTTACACCATAAAAATAAAAGTGATATGATTGCAGATTTTAATACAATGCCAATGGTGTTTAGTGAGTGTAACAAAAAGTATTTCAACAATTCACTCCCAACCCCAAAGTTCAATACCATCAACAAGACTAGCATTCTTGCTAGATTCGAATACAGAAAGAACAAGGGGAAGAATAAAGAAAAGAAGCCTCTTGAGTACAAGATGCTTATGTTTTCAGATTGCTTTGATTTCGATGAGAAGGATTTCATTGAAATCATGGTACACGAAATGGTACACTATTATATCGCTTGGAACAACATTAAGGACAATGGTGCTCATGGTAAGAAATTTATGGAGATTGCCAATGAACTTAATGAAAAATATGGATTGAACATAACCAAAACAAAAGATGCATCCTCATTCAAAAAGACTGAGAATGCACCTAAAGTTAAAGGTTTGTTTAGTTTCTTATTTAGTTAGTAAAAGCATTTCTTCTGTTTTGGAATCTACCGCTTACACTTGTAGCACCACCTTGACTCAATACTTTAATTAATTGGTCAATCATACCCATTTGTCTACCAATAACGCTGTATTGACCCATACTCTGAAGCTTTTGGTCAGCAGCCTTAAGGTTGTTAAGTGCTTGAACTGCATTCTGGATAGCCTTCTGTGCCTCTTGGTTTGCTGAACCAGTTTGATAAGTGTTCTTTGCATTGGTATAAGCTTGTCCCATTGCTTGTCCAGCTTGATTCATTTTCTGTCCAACAGCGTTTGCTGCTTGACCCATAGCGTTCTTAGCTTGATTCCACTTCTGTCCTGCTGCATTAGCCATGTTCTGACCAGCTGTAGACATACGATTACCGAACTTTGAACCTAATGCGCTCAAACCGCCCCATAATCCCTCTTCCATACCGTTCTCTGTTAGGTATGTTTTTACTGCGTCCTCCACCAACATGTGAAGGTCTTGCTCTGTTAATTGAATAGGCTTATTCATGATTTTATCTCTTTCTATATTAATAATTAATTATTAGTCTCAGTATCACCAGATTCTGACTCTGGGTCTTCCTCATCAGGTCTGATGTATTTCTTGTTCTTAATTTCCTTAACGTCTGAAATAGGGTATGAGTTTACATCATACATTGTATTGTCATCATCAAAACCGTAGAATTCAAGAGTTCTTAATTTTTCTTTCATATCTTTTTTCTGTTTTTATTAATTTTATTATTGTAAATGTCAGTTGCTTGTTTAACATATTCAGGTGCTGATTCATCACTTATCACACCCATTGTTAAAGGAGAATTGAGCATTGTATCTATCTCTCCCCTCATGTTTATGTCATTCTCTAGGTCATTGTCATGAAGCATTACACCCTTCGATGTGTGGTAAGCCTCATTGATGCCGAAATGGTCATTGTACAACTTCCTTATGAATGCTTTCTTTATAGGGTTGCCAACTCTCTCCTTATTCTTCATTTCCTTCTTAATTCTCTCAGACCAATCGTATGTTACGTAATAACGAGACTGCTGGCGTCCAGTTGTTTCATCATATGGTTCATCAATCCTCTCGTCCTTAGTGATTATCCCATAGTCATAGAGTTTCTTTCTAAGTTCTCCATTATGAAGCCCACAGCCCTTTAAAAGCTCGTTTGGGACTGTTCCTATAGGGTCTTTGCGCATTCCCTCTATGAACGCAACAACGCTGTCGTAAAAGTCTTGAAAAGGTGGTCTTCTGTTGTCCTCTAGGAGTCTATTGAATACTGCCTCATTGATGTGTATTAGCTTCATCTAGTCACTCCTCCCTTCCATGTGCTGCTACGATTCCACAAGGTACGGAATAAGTCTTCAATCACATCTGCTGTTATATCCTTAACCGCTTTCTTAAAGTCCCTTGAGTTATAGGCAGAAGATAGACGGTTGGATACAATTGATTCGACCTCAGTCTTGCTTAATTCCTCATTGATAATCTCTCTTATTCTGTTCTCTGAAATCATATAACATTATTTTTTATATAAATATCATAATAACAAAAAAAGGATGCTATTTCTAGCACCCTTTAGCGATTATCTAAGACCATCCAAGTGTAATACTTATATTCATCCTTCTGTTCGTGAACCTTAAAACCAACTGACTTGTAGAATTCAACTAGCTTGTCATCTGGAAAAGCTTCCTCATTTGATGAATGAACAATTAAGTAGATGAACTGTCCCTTTGTTTCTTCCTTTATGAGATTAAGTAGCTCCCTACCGTAACCCTTACGCTTTTGCTCTCGTGTAGTGACGAAATCACAGAGATAAAAAACACCTTCATCGATTGGGAAACCTAAAACCTCTCTTCTAGCCTTGGTCATGTACTCTCTATCAATTTCCAAACTAGATAAACAAGCTCCATCCTCATTCTCCAAACGGTATCGAGTGGTCTTAAAATTCAAATGCTTAACTGTTAATTTGTTCATTATTGTTTGATAATATAATGTTTCTCCTTGTTGTCAATCAAATCTTCGTACTTACTCTTGTAATATTCAGCCTCCTTTAACTGGTACTCTGCATAGTCCTTACTGCCACTCTCGGCAAACTGTTTTGCCAACTTAGCATGGAAAGCAGCAGACTCCTTGTTCCATTCGGCAAGTTTATCAACTTCATCTTTGTTAATAAATTGAACGAGTCTATATGTACCATCACCATTACCTAATGCAGTGAAAGTCTTATAGGTACAAGAGTCATAAGTTTCCTCCTCATCATTCCAGTTAAGATGTGGGTCATAACCTACAATATCCTTCTCACTATAGATGTCATCAAGGTAATAGTGTACCAACTGCAAAGCTGTCTGTAGGCAAAGAATATAATTGCCGAATGCATTGGTTTCCATGACTGATTTATGTTGATTCTTCTGCATAATCTTTGCTTTTAAGATACTATCAAAGATATTATGCATCAACTCAATCATGATAACAGCTTGAGGACATCTTTCGAGACTTTCCTTATTGAAATGCTCAATGAAAGTATTAAGCATATCTTTCATTTTATCCAAGCAATCGATATGGAAATCCTTAGAAAAAGTGCGCCAGAATGGATGCTCCTTTACCTCGTCATGCTTCTTTCTAAGATATTCTTTAAATCTATTCTCCCACCAATCATCAACCTCTTTATCGGTCAACTCTTTCTTCTTCTCTTCCATTTTCTTTCAAATGTTTCTTAATTAACTCTACAATTAAATACTCACACACAACGCCATTATAGGCTTTGCAATCATCATAGCTGAACGTGACATTTGGAATCTCCTCAACTGTAAAGGAATTTTCCTCAAGGCAGACTGTATAATCCTCGTTATCAACCTTTACCCTTATATCACCTTCTCTTTCCTTTATCTGGAATCTTGTTATCTCACCCTTGCTGTATCTCGCAGTATCGAATATTGCGGAATTATAGCTCTTGGCTTGTGCGATTGCATCTTTCTTATCAAGGCACACATACTTGTATGAGCCATGAGCATAACGCTCACCACTGCCATCACCCTTAAGGAATATTGTTGAATAATCGAACATGCAGCCACAATTATAATGAACCTTATTATAAAGCTCAAAATAATAAGAGTCACCATTATCCTCACCACGATAAAGTTTGATTCTAAAGGCATCCTTAATGGTTATTCCAAGAATCTTGTGTGGTGTTATGACACAATGATAGTCTCGGATTAAACCACCGATACCCTCGAACACTACGTACACAGTGAATGGCTTGCCTACCTCTTGCTTACGAAACACATTATCATGTTTTCTATAAGGTGGTAGAGAAAGGTCTTCCCTCCTAGCTGTGAAATAATCCTCTATGTGTAAACCTATACTCATATAACTTATTTTTTGTGGTGTAAAGATACAAAAAAAAATTGGACTGACCAAAAATCAATCCAATTTTTAACATTTATTGCATTTTATCTTCTAGCAATTCCTTTAAATTATTATAAACCTTCTTATCTATTGGTACTATTGTACCGTCATCGAAGACAGTAACGATAGTCCATCCTACAATGGCATCACCATCAATTAAGGCAGACACCTTTCTGCCATCATGTAGTCGCAAAGCTTCAGATAATTGGTTCACGATTTCCTTTAATTCTACTTTCATAATTTGATTATTTGTTCACGCAACAGATTCACTACTCTATTGGTGATATTTTCGACAACCCAATTCTGATTGTAAAGTTCTACTATTCTATATAACCTACTATTATTCAATTGGTTATCATAAAATGACCAAGCGAATTCCTCAACAGCATCTTCCTCGTTATCTAGTACCCAATCGAACAACTCCTTGTTGTTATCGTATAGCTCATCCAAATCATCTGTTTCTTGTAGATAGTCATTGAACATTTCTACAATTCCATGTCCCATTTCATGAAACACATTCGTCTGGATAGCCTCATCAACTATTGTATATGGGTCTGACCAAGGATGGTTCTTTATCTCCCTTGAACAAACCTTATACAAGTTGTTCAAGTTGAAGCCTATATGGATTTCCCCTTCAAAGACACTTCCAGCTTCATAGACACCAATAGCGTTATTCAAATTGTTGTATTCCCAATCATTATATTCCCAATCTATAGATAATGATAGATTTAATTGGGTCAAAAACTCATTTGCTCTATTGGTAGCTGTTTGTGAAGATTCATTAGCCTCTGCTTGGAATTCCTTCTTTGTCATTAATCCTTGTTTTCTGCTGCTTTCTTTAGTTTCTCCATCAAATCACCGTCTTGTGTGATTGAATCCTTCCAGTTTGAGAATGCATCCCTAATCTTTCCCAATGTTCTTGCATTGGTATCTGTAAGCTGCATTGCTTCAGTCCATACATAACAGCCATCACCAGATGGGTCATTGTATCTAAACTGGAAATCGAGATTTAATGAAGGTATCTTGCCATCCAATGTCATATCATCAGCCTTTGGATAGTACTTCAAAGCACCGTCTGAGAATTGTACATTGTTATTGATAGCCTTTCTGATTGCTTCCTCTTGTGATAGCCTTACATCACCGAATTGTGGAGTTCCCTTATTAATCTCGAAAGAATCCTTGTGGTCATCATCAACCTCTTCTTCCTCAGTTAAGATTTTTTTTTTAGAATCTTCAACCGCCTCTTGCATGAGAATCCTTGCTTGTGTCAAGAAATTATCTCTCTCCTTGTCCTCGGTTACAAATTGTTCTGCTGCCTTTCTAGCTTGCTCAACTCTTCCCTTTCTTAAGGTGTCGAGCATCTTTCTTGTCATACTGTTCTCGTTCATTTGATTAATAGTCTATTTCTACACCATTCCAAGAATAACCAAACAAATGGTCTATCCTCTTTGGTTTCTTATTTTCTAGTTTAACACTCTTGAATGTCTCCTTGAATGCAGCTTCCTCGATTTCATCAACCTTCTTAAGTTCAATGTCGTTTGATGGAATAATAACGCTTGGGTCTCCATTCATAAACTCAATAGCCTTTTCAATTTGCTCTTCTGTTGGTTCATATTCAGGTTCCTTATTCTCTATGAATGGTTCTGCTGCTATGTTCTCGGCAATTGCATCTAGATATTCTTGTTCAATTGGTGGGTCTTGCTCAACCAACTCAACTTTCTCTTGTGACTCGATTATCTTTTCTGCAACTTCCTTTATAACACTCTTTTTAGTCGTTGACTTTTTAGTTGTCTTCTTTGCTTCCTTTTTTGCCATAACTCTTTTATTATATATAAATATTATTAACTCAATAATTCTTCCATGTCATCATACATCATCATTGATGAACGGAGTTTCCTGATAGCACTGAGTTTAATTTGTCTAACTCTCTCACTACTCAACTTATACTTCTTACCTATTTCATGTAAGGTTAGCTCTCTCTTATTACTAAGACCATAGTAATGTTCGATAATCTCCTTTTCCCTTGAATTAAGGGAGTTTAATAGCTTTCCGATTACCTCTCTCTGGTTCGCTCCCAACTCCTTCTTATATTCTTCGGCTTCATTCGAAAAACCTACATCACTAACCCCTCCTACTCTCTCATCTTCCTCGTCAGCAACCCTACGCTCAAAGATTGAGTCATTGGATTGGGTTGGGTCAATCTCAACCATTGTTAATGATTTCTTTTTCTTGATGGCTTCCAACATGCCTTGTCTTATCCACCAGACAGCGTAGGAAATGAATTTAATATCCTTTTCCTCATCGAACTTCTCAATGGCTCTTAATAACCCCATGTTTCCCTCAGAAATGAGTTCTGAAATTGAAAGTCCACGACCAGTATAATGTTTTGCAATGTCAAAGACAAACTTCAAGTTTGCCTCCAATATCTCATTCTTAGCCTTTAAGTTACCCTTTCTTGAAAGTTTGAGTAATCTCTTTTCCTTTGTCTTTGTTAAGGGTTTGTATTTTTTTAGGTCATCGTAATAGATTCTAACTGTGCTTGTAAAGTCATTTGCGTATTGATTCATATTGATTGGTTAAACACTCATTTCAAAACCACCTTTGAAATGTTATTTTCCTTCATAACAGATACATGGCAATCACACCAATCACGTACCTCGTCAGAGTGACTTATTAAGAATACTGCATCGTATTGTTTTGCAACCTTCTCAATAAGGTTCTTCATGTTCTCATAATTTGCTTTCGCTACACGTCCCCATATCTCATCATATGTGAGAATTGAACTGCGTGGTATTGTTGAAAGTTCTGAAAGAACTGCCCTCAGTGCAATACCGCTAGCTGTAAGCTCAAATCCACTACCACTGCTCAAGTCTGAATAGATGCCATCCTTTATTAGATAGAACATCACATCATTCTTCTGGTTTATTGCTACCTCAACATCAAAGTCACATACATCATTCAATAGTTTAGATAACTTTGCGTTGATTATTGGTAATGTCTTTCTTAGAACCATCTTTGAAATACCATCCTTGCCAACAAGTTCGAGATAAATCTTCCAGTTTCGAACAAGCTTCTCTTCCTCTTGTAACTTCTTGATTACCTCTCGTCTGTCCTCAACTTGCCTATTGTAATTCTTTATCTCTGTCTCATGCCTTGCAATGAGGTTTGCATTGGTATCCCTAGTATTTCGCTTATCTCGTATAAATACATCATTATTACGAATCTGGATGTCAATTGCGTTATTTTTATCAATTGCATCACTATTTTTATCATATTCAGTCTTTGTTGACTTGTATTCTTGATACTCAGCACGTAGCTTTTCAACATTAACCTCCAACGCTGCTTTCTTGATAGTGAGATTCGATTTTTTGTTGTATTTTTCTCTATCTACTTTAAGTTGTTCAATCTTGGCTGTTAACTTTGTCTTTAACTCACTCTTCTTCTTTCCGTCAACAGCAAGCTTCTCAAGTTCCTTGGTAAACTCCTTTATCTTGGCTGAATTGTCCACATTGTCTAGTTTCCTTCCGCATGTAGGACAAATCTCGCTTGATTTAAGGTGCTGTATGTTGTGTTCGGTATTCTTATACCTCTCTCTCATAACAGCTATTTCACCAGTAAGTTTTGTCAATTCTGCTTGAGTAGCGTCATATTCCTCAACAGAGAATTCAATATCTCCAATTCTATTGAGTTCCTTACTAATATCTTCGATTTCTTCTTTCTTTTTCTTCCCATTGAATATACTATCTTCTATCTTCTTATTTAATGTAGTAATATCAATCTTAAGAATATTGTTGTCGATTACGGACTTTGAAGCTAACAACGTTTCCTTACTCTTCTCTAAGGTATCTATCTCCTTATCGAGAGCCTTGTTCTCCTTTTCCAACTTATTAATTTCCTCGGTTAATGTCTTCTTCTGTAACTCAAAGGCTTCAATCTCTTGGAGCATTGTTTCCTCGTTGTACCTGTTTGATAATAACATTGGCTTAACCTCAGAGTTGAATTTTTCCCTCGCTAGCTTGTCTTTTTCCTCAAGTGGTAGTAATCCTATCCATCTTGATAAAAGTCTTCCCCTATCGGCTTCTTTCTTGTTTACAAGGTCATCTAGAGTGGACTCTGTGACTGACATAATCAAGTCAAAGTCACTTTCGATACCAATTGCATCCTTAATAGCCTTATTGGTCTGGATTCCATTCTCCTCTTGTTGGTTCTCGATGTCGTATTCCTCAAGCTCTTCCTTGGAATCACCTACTATCTTATAGTATTCAACCCTCTGTGTTGTCTTGCTCTTATCACTTCTTCTCTCTATTGCTGGTCTTGTTAATGTCCTCTTTATGACATAATCAGTACCATCAATATTGATACAGCCCTCTACAACAACATTGGTTTCCTTTGGTAAGTGTTTGTTAAATATCTTATCTTGAGTTGCAACCTTTTCAGTCTTACCAAACAGTAAGAAATGAATCAAGTCAATTGATAGCGTTGTTTTACCACTCTGGTTTTCACCACTTAATGAAGTAAGACCATGAATGTTTGTAAAATCAAAATAGTTGCTGGTTCCATATGACAGAAAATTATCCCATCGTATCCACTTGACAGAATATCTCCTATACTTATCATAAACCTTGTAATCAATCTTTCCATTAATCTCAGCATCAATCTTCTTTATTAACTCGAAATCATAGTTAGCAATGTTCTTTGTCTTGAGATATGATTCGAATAGCTTAATTTGAAATTGTGGGTCTTGAACATTCTGTATCACATCGGCATTGAGAGAAATCTCCTTACCTTCGTCATCAATCATTAAAAACTCTGGTATTACCTTAATCTTCTCCTTTGGAAGATTGTATTTCTTACTGAACTTTGCAATGATTGATTTCTCCTTTTCCTTATTATAGTCATAAGGGGAAACGTTCCAGTGTACATTAATTCTTCCCTTGCTCTTTACATCTATCATGTTTATTGTTTTTTAATAATTTGAATCTTTCGGATAGTTACACCTTCTTTTCTTTCTTCAGTTGGTTTGCTTTCTTCTTTTTCACTTGTGGCTGGCTCTTCTCTTTTAACTGAGGGTTGTCTTTCCACTGTTTCATTGTGAGTTTCTTTTTTTCCATTTGTTTTCTTGATGTCTTTTATTCCTTTAGTTTCCCTTTCAAAATTATCCTTTGGTGACGTACCAAACTTGATAATGTTGAAACCTTGATTTGCACACCTGTTAGCAAAAGCGTTAACATCCTCAATATCATTGAGCTGGCAATATTGACGAATTTGTCTTTCTAACGTTGGATTTATATATAATCTAGCAATTATATCATTATTTAATGCAAAGATATATAAAAAAAGTTAAAAAAACAAATTTTTATTAAAAAATGTTTAATAATGTAATATATTATATTATTATTTTAATATATTATTTATTATTTTATTATGAATAAAGAAGGAAAAGAAATATATCTAGGATTAGACGTAAGTACTGCATGTATAGGTATAAGCATCATCATTGATGATGGCTCTGAATATGGAAAAATCGTTGAATTGACTCACATAAGCCCAAAGGTATCAAGCAAGATTAAGGGTATAGAGCAGTTGTTTTTGAAGAAGAAGATATTTGAAGAGTTCCTTATCAAGTATAAGGACTTTGGAATTGACCACGTGGTGATAGAAGAGCCTCTTCTGAGGTCAAATAACGTCAACACCGTGTCAACCCTCCTACGCTTCAATGGAATGGTCTCAGACTGCGTTTATAACATTCTAGGCATTGTTCCAAACTACATATCATCATACGATGCTAGAGAGTACTCATTCCCAGAACTTATGTCAATAAGAAAATATGGTAAGGATGAAAAACAATACGAATATTCAAAGATTCATAAGGAGATTAAGGATTGCAAGCTAGTATTGTTTGGTGGTTATCCTTGGACTATCGATAAGAAAACTGTTATCCAAGGCAAGGTAGCTGATGTTTTCCCTGATATTGAGTGGCTTTACAATAGGAACGGAGAGCTTAAGAAGGAAAACTTTGATGCTTGTGATGCTTACGTTGCTGTCTTGGGATTCATGAATAAGAAACGATTTGGTGAACTATCATTCTCAAGTGAGATTGTATCTGAGGCAGAAAACGTAAATGATACGACAAAAATCATCAATTACATTATCAGATATTGGGATAAAGAGGATAAAAGAACAACTTATATTAATGTTTAAAAAAGAAAGCGAGACTCGAAAGAATCTCGCTTTTATTTTATCCGTAAATAACTCCCAATGTTACGACAATGCCAAACAAAGCCATTACAGCAAGTCCAGTTCCAATCTCGCCAAGGTTGAAGTTCAGCTTATAGTTGTGGAAGTTTCCAGCAGTGGCGAGTATACCTTTCAGTTCCTTGCGCATCTTGAGGTAACTACCTACTGGATGTCTATCATACTCAGATGGCTTAGAGATAAACTCTTCCATAGCTTTCTTCTCATCATCACCAATGATATAGCCATCATACTTGGGACAAGTCATCTTTGCCAAGGTGTGATAGAACCAATTCTTCTCTGCCTTTACAATCAAATCATCTTCCTTGATGAAGATACGATTGATAACCACTACTGCGATAACGCATGCAATAATGATAAATGTAATTAATGTTGCACTCATATTGATTAACTTTTGAAATTTTGCTGTAAAGGTACGAAAAAAAATTGGACTGACCAAGAAATCAATCCAATTTTAACTTTTATTTACCAAAACTTCAGTTTGTTAACCATTTCATTAACCTCTTCATTCTTAAGTTCCTCCATGAGTTTGCCTATGAATAATGCTGTATCGCTCCAGTCATAGTCAACCTCTCCATTCAGAACCTTCTCATGAAAGGCTTTCATCTTCTCTTCATCCTTGGTTGTTTGACAGTATTCATCTTGAATCTGGAATGAATAGTTTGTTATCCTTCCAATCACCCTAAGATAGTTATAAAGCTTATAAACTGAATTAAAATGCAATTCAAACTTGTGTTTTGTATAAATCTCCAATAGAATCCTCTCTATTGACATCAAATTCTTAACTGTAATCATAACATTAGTAAATATTAATTCTGTAAGTTGGTATTCTCCTTCGATTATTCATCAATGCTTTAAATTCCTCTCTCAACTGAGCAGTAGTCTTTTTACTGCGTTTGAGTGGGTAAATTCCGTCTGAATAAGAATATGTTCTCTTTGATTTTTTATGTCCAGCACCCCAATTGAACCATTGTGACCTATATATCAACTTATCTAGATAGAATATCTTAATATCCTCATTCTTCCATGCAACATAATTGAAAGATAACTGGTCTCTATGAGAGCCATTCTTAAGTTCCTCAAACCATTGTTCCATGAATCTTATGCAGTCTTCATTATTGTGCTTTCTGAGCATTATATTGCTTTGTAACAAACCATAATTCTTTGGAAAACCCTCTTTCTTATACCTTTCAATCTGAGGTGTTACATTTTCTTTTTTATCTTTTTTCATTGATACTACAATGTTAGATTCAACATATATACAATCTCTAAGTGGATGCTTTGGTACATAAATCGAGTATTCATCTTTTATAAACTTATTAACAAATTCATTTAAATCACTCTTGATTGTTATGTTTCCATCAACCCATATAGAAATATCATACTCGCTCAATAGTAGATGCGCATTAATCTTAACATACCTCTGTTTCTTAACTTGGGATAAACCTTCAGTTTCTTTTGGCAATGGTCTTATATCCCAAATACTACTTTCCATTTTCATGTTGTCAGTAAAACAAACATAATCAAAACCATCGCTAATGGTTTTTGGGTCTATAAGATTATCGTATCCACCAGTTATGCATGTATATACGACTCTCTTGTTCTTCTCAGTTGACCATAAGTTTTTATGTACATTTAACCATTCACGTGGATTACATGCTGGTTTGCATCCTTTCTTATTCCATGAACCATGACCGTAATGTACGACATATTCCCCATAACTTATAGATTTATGTGGGTATTTAGAAGCATTGATATAGAAACCAGCTCCAGTATCATATCTATCAGCAGTTGCACTCTTACACAAGCCATGCATGTAATTATCATCAAAATAATGAATTCCCTTTTCAAGACACATCTTAGTGTTTATGTATGTGATAAAAGGTAGAATCCTCTTTATAGTGCTAGATGGTTGTACGATTACTTCTCCAGCATATACGATATTATTATCAAACAATTCAGATATGTCTTTCTTTAATAATACGTCAGAATCTAATAAAATAAAGTTATCATTGATAATTTGCATGCATTTTTCTACACTATAGCAGTGTTTGGCACTTCCAAACATCTTTGTCGATTCAATTGATTTAAACCTTTTTGGATATTTTTCCAACCATTCATTAAAGTTAATTATCTGGCCTTTTGTGTTATCCATCACCGTAACATTATCAAATGATGCAGTAAACGGTAATTTGTCGCTGTTATCAAAAATATAGATTTTTGCATCCTTGACAAATAAATTAATACTCCTCACCAAACACTCAGTAAGGAGAGGAGTATTATAATGTATTATAACAATATTTTTGTTCATATTTAACTGTTTGCCCAATTGTTATTATCATTAGGGTCGATTCCTTGACGGAGAAGGAATTTACCTGTAACAATCTTATAATCCTTTGGATTGAAGCCATAATCAACCATGTCAGCATCAAAATAATCCTTCTTAAACTGTCTTAGTTCGCTTGGGTCATATTCTGAATAGTCCCAACCGTTAACTATCTTGTTTGTTGCCTTGTTTACAGCAAAATGAGAATATCCTTGGTTATTTTGGAATGTTTCTTCCTTGATGGTTTTCTTAGACTTCTTGTTCTCATAAAATGTGTCAATCATTGCCTCATACCATTCAGGGGACTTCCCAGGATATTTCTGCCTTAGTCTGAGATTTCTCATTTCCCATTCTTCTTGATGTAGTTTGTCTGCCATAGATTGTCTATATTCTCTATCAGCCCTATCACCATAGATTTCATCAGCATCAAGGTCAGAATCATATCTACCCATTTCTTTTAGTACTCTTTTTGCTGACTCTATAACCATTCTATGCAAATCAGTCTCAGTTAGTCTTAATATGTTTTTACCCATAGTTTTCTTAGTCATTTCTTGTAAATTATTCAAATCTATCTGGTATCTTTCTCTTGCAATTGCTCTGAAATCTTGTGGATTTATGTCAATGCCATCAACTGCTCTATAAAGATTATCGTTAATATAAACTATCTTTTCACCATTAATTGTTGCAGCAATCCAAAGAATTGAATTTGATTCAAAATTGATATACTTAAACTTCAAATTATTAATCTGGTTAATATAGTCTTGTATTCTCTCCTCTTCTGCACCCATTTTTCTCAATGCGGCAACTCCATCAATTTCACGTTTTGCTTTAAGGTAAGGTCTAACTTGCTCTGGAGAAAGCTCCTTAATAATATGACCCTCCTTGTTAATTGCATAAACAACACCTTTTGGCTTAACTCCAAATATGTTTTGTGGATTATAAGAGTGAGATTGCAAATCTGCATTCTGACCATTATAGATTTCTGGACCATTTGGACTCCAATTTGTACCTTGTTTATAACTAGTTTTATCAGCTATTGGGTCAATACCAAAATTGGTTCTGATGTCATTAGCTGAGGCTTTGAATTTGCCATATTTTTGTCCAACGGTAGTTCTGTTAAGATACCTCATGTTATAACTAGTAATCTTAACTAAAGCTCCAATTTCTTCTTCGCCACCAAATACAGTATAATCTGGATACTTCTTCATTCTATTAGTCGCTGGATTTCTCCTACTAATAGTTGGAACATCTAAGTTTGCTCCAGTCACATAACCGATGGTAACGAACTTTCCATTACCAATCTTATCCAATATATCAAAAAATTCACTTGATGATGCAACTCTTCTCATAGTATTAATAATTCTTTAGCCATTCAGCTTTCTGGAAGCTTTCAATCATTTTATCATCGTCTGTACGATATTTCTCTGCTGCCTCAGTTGAATCAGCAGCATCTATTGCGTCTTGGCTATTATAGTCCTTATCACCAAATACGCTACTTACTTTGGTGATGTCATAATATGCTCCAACAGCATAATGACCATTTGCTCCGAATACAACTGAATCCTCGTCAAGATGCATCGCCATAGCCTTTAAAATGTCACTATCCTTGATTTTCTTTGCCATATTTCCTAAAATTTATTTCTTATAAATATCTTCCAAAATTTGTTTTTCTCAATATTTTAACATATCTTTGCAATTATGAAACAAGAACTTGAGAAATTATACAACATTCTAGCAGTATTCCTTGGTGAAGCAAAGAATGGTTTTGATGAGAATGCATTCCAATATCAGTTCCCATGTCCTAAGTGCGTTGAGCGTGACGGATGGATGGAAGCTAGGAAATTCAACTTGGAGGTAAACCTACAGAAGCAGTTATTCAGATGTTGGAAATGTGATTCAGTTGATGAACACATGAGTGGTACTATTGTAAAGCTTATCAGAATGTACGGAAATGAAAAGCTCCTACAAGAGTATAAGGACATCATTCGTACCATTCGAGACAGTGAGCTATACAAGCTTAACTTCAGCTCGAATGACTTCAATATCGACACATCAATCATTGAGAAGGAAGACCTTAAGTTTCCACCTAGTTTCAGACCATTCAAGGAAGGTAAGTACTATAACAAGGGTGCAATGAGATACCTTAACGAAAGAGGTATTGGCTGGGACATCATCAATCGTTATAATATCGGATTCACAGAAAAGGAAGAAGATAAGAAATGGAAGAAATCTTCATACAGAATAATCATACCATCGTATAACGAATACGATGAACTCAATTATTGGGTTGGTAGAGACTATCTACCTAAGAAAGAGGGATTTACAAGGGTTAAGTATGATAATCCAGATGCAAAGAAAAAGGAAATCATATTTAACGAAAATAAGGTACAATGGGATGCAGACATTACTCTCGTAGAAGGTCCATTTGACCATATAGTAGTACCAAATTCCATTCCATTATTGGGTAAGGCACTCAATAAAGAATACAAGCTGTATTGGGAATTAATTACAAAGGCAAATGCCAATGTAAACATATTTCTTGATGCTGATGCATTTAGTACCGTAAAGGAAGTATACAAGTTCTTGAATCATGGAAACCTTTACGGCAAAGTGAGGTATATACCAGTTGAGGGGGATGAAGACCCATCATCATTGTATGAGAAGGGTGGATATAAAGAAATTGCTAGGCATCTTGCGAATGCCCAGCAAATTGATGAGGTTTATCTTCAATGATTTATTCCTTAATTTTTAAGATTTCACTCTTAACCCATGCCTTTGTGACATCAAAGTTGCTGAAGTCATTACCCTCAATGAAATCATAAGACAGCATTGGGTAATCATTCTCAGTGTTATCGTCATGCTCAATCGAGATTGAAACGATAAGTGAACATGCGCTATCCTCTCCCTTATCCTTGTTATAGTCATCAAGAGCCTCCTTAAGCATTGCGGTATAGTCCATTTCCTTTGATGAAAGGCTTACCATGTCCTCACCCTTGACACCAAGGGAGTTAAAGAACTTGATTGCCTCCTTAATCTCCTTGTTTGAGCAGAGGACGCAACAAATCTTGGTATCGTTGCCCTTGAGGTAGTTGAAGAACATCTTAGCTTTGCTTCTAAGAATCTGAAAGCGCACGATAATGTCGCTCTTATCCTCAGTATAAGGCTTTGAATAACGTACAACAATATCTTCCTCATCAACTAAATGTCTTCCAGCTAACACCATTGACTTGGCAAAGTCCATATCACTCTCAAAGTCTGTTAGATTGAAGGTAATTGGGTTTGCATCAACGGTTGCTAAGTCCAAACCATCTAGCCATTTAACAAAATCATCGTAAATCATAGATACTTCTTATTTCTTTCTACTATTTTCTCAACTCTCTCCTTTGACTCAAAATCGAGGAACTCGAAATTGAATCTCTCACCTTCCTTGTTATATACAGCAGAAGGTTTGCCACTTCTGAGAACACGAATCTCAGAGACTAAGACAGTGCGATTGGCGAGAACACCCTCAAACACTACTCCAAACGGCTTGCTAAATGTTATTTTGCTCATATCTTTTATTATTTGTTGTAAAGATACGAAAAAAAATTGGGATGACAAAATATCACCCCAATTATTAACTATTATTAAGATTTAGATTTCAATTTTAATCTTATTTCCATCAGCATCGAAAAGCGAGTATGTAGGTATGCCATTACTAAGTGTATTCCAAGTAACCTTTTCATACTCATAATCTTTCTCGATAGATGACCATGTTACATCCACTTCACTATACTTACCCATATTATTCAAAGTATTTAAAATCATTTAGTCTATTCAGCCATCCTTTCAAAAACTTCTCCTTACCATTCTTGGCAATGTCTTGGAAATGCTTCTTCCTTCTATTCCAAAGCTTTTGGAAAAGCTCTTTCTTGTCTGGATAATCATTTATTGCTGCGATGGTCTTCTTCCCAACAATTCCATCGTCCTTAACTCCAAGTACCCTTTGTGGTAGCTTAATACCATAGACACCACTAGCCCAGCACCAATCTACAAGCAAATTTGCAATTGCTTGACTTTCAATGTCATCGGCTTTCCATCTATCCCAAAATCCTTCTTTGAAAATCAAGTCCCACTCAGCATTTGTAATTGCTTTCAAATCCTTACAGTTCTTGTTTTTACCAAAGTATTTTCTATAGGTAGCCAATGTAACACCCTTCATGGTACAAGTCATGCCATCGATATTTCCTGCATATCCACCTTCCCACTTAAGGACAATTGGTATTAATTTTGTATAAACTGCCATAACTATTATTTCTTATTTCCAGTATCTGTCAATACCTTATCACTCTCCAAGAATAGCTTCTTGAAGAACTCATATAATGAACTAGTTGGGTGGTCTGCA
>JAEEGK010012102.1_pt1 | contig 19657 bp, 14 predicted proteins | sample 8958771 | NCBI WGS metagenome assembly JAEEGK01 (sample SAMN16246547, study PRJNA631951) | gut metagenome | biome: gut microbiome; feature: rumen; material: SC-attached | host: Bos | place: Iran: Karaj | collected 2018-10
AATCAAAATGGCGCTCCTCGAAGCCGACGTAAACCTTCGCGTTGTACGCCGCTTTGTTAATTCTACTATCGAAGAAGCAAAGGGAGAAAAGGTTCTTAAGTCTGTAGATCCAGGCCAGCAGTTTACAAAAATCATCTACGACAAGATGGTTTCAATGCTCGGAGACACTAAGGTTGATCTTCATCTCAAGGGACCTGATACTCAGTCTGTAATTTTGATGCTTGGTCTTCAGGGTGCCGGTAAAACAACCGCTGCACACAAGCTTGCTGCCCGCCTTAAGAAAGAAGGGCGTAAGCCTTTACTCGCTGCCTGTGACCTTGTACGTCCAGCCGCTGTAGAACAGCTTTCTCAGCTTGGCGAAAAAATTGGTGTTCCAGTTTACAAAGAAGATTCTAAAAATGCCGTAAAGAATGCAGAAGACGCAATTTCTTTTGCACGCAAAAACGGTTACGATACAATCATTATCGATACTGCCGGTCGTCTTCAGATTGATGAAGAGATGATGGCTGAGCTCGTAAAAATCAAAAAGGCAACAGGTCCTGTAGAAGTTCTGCTTGTTGCCGACGCAATGACTGGTCAGAACGCAGTTGATATTGCAAAGACATTTGACGAGCAGCTTGGACTTACCGGTGTAATCCTTACAAAGTTCGATTCAGATGCCCGCGGTGGTGCGGCTCTTTCTCTTAAAACAATTACAGGTAAACCAATTCTCTTTATTGGTACCGGTGAAAAAACAGAAGATTTTGAAGTTTTCCATCCTGAACGAATTGCTTCTCGTATCCTTGGTATGGGAGACGTTGTATCTCTCGTTGAAAAGGCTCAGGAAACTGTTGATGCAGAAGCTGCCCTTAAAATGCAGAAGAAACTTCAGCGCAATGAGTTTACTCTTCAGGATTATCTTGAACAGTTCCAGCAGGTTAAGAAGATGGGCAGCATGCAGTCTATCATCGACATGATTCCTGGAATGAGCGGAATGGACGCGTCTCAGATGGACCTTTCAAGCATGAAGAAAAACGAGGCCATCATTCAGAGTATGACTTATAAAGAGCGTCTGAACCATCTTATTATTGGTCCTAGCCGTCGTAAGAGAATTGCAAAGGGTAGTGGTACTTCTGTTGCAGATGTAAACAAACTCTTAAAGCAGTTTGAAAAGACAAAGCTTATGATGAAGAAAGTAAGCCGTAACAAAGGAATGCAGGGTAAGATGATGAATCAGCTCGGCCTTGATCCAAGTATGATGGGCGGCATGGGAGGTCTCGGTGGAGCCGGTGGTCTTCCAGGTGGATTAGATCCAAGCGCCCTCAAAGGTATGGACATGAAAAAGCTGATGGAAATGGCTAAGAAGTTCAGATAAAAAAAATCGGCAGGTCAACCTGCCGATTTTTTTACTTAACAGTCAGTACACTGGCGCTTCGGCCGTCATGTGTATAAATCTTCTGTGGATTTGTGTTATCTAGTACCGGTGTTAAACCAATATAGTAGTTGTAATAATATTTTCCAGCCGGAAGCGGCAGTTCAAGTTCATAAAGCCCTGGTGCAGTTTCGACCATTTCGTAAATCCATGGATCCCAGTTTGTAAAGGTTCCTGCAAGATTTACTTTCTGTCCTGTTTCTCCCTTGTAAATAAAGTGTGCATAGTCGTTCTTTGGAGATTCTGTATACACATTTATGCTTCCAAGATTATCCAGCTTAGAAAAATACAGATTTACATTCTGGTCATATTCTTTGTTTGGATTCAGAGGATCTGTTGTCCACAGCCCGTCGAAAACAAGTCGATATCTTAGTTCTGTAAACTTATGCTGTCGTTTGTAAACGTAGAACATATGTTTACGGCTGACTTTTTCTTCATCATCTTTCTGGGTGAGAATCTGAAACGGATGAATTACCTTGTATTCTTCAAAATCAAAAGCAATTCCAACAAAGCGATGCTTTGTATCCGCTGTGAAAATAATATAGTCGTCGGTGACTACGGGAGCCCCCGGCTTGTCAATTCCATGCAAAAGTGTATCAAGCTCAAAATTCTGATAATTTGTTATCTCAGCGGCAAACAGCGGCGCTACCAAAAGCCCCATCCCCGCAATCAAGAGTAAAATAAGCTTTTTCATACTTAGATTATCGGAATCTGAGACGGGGAGTTTAGTGAAAGTAAATACAAGTATAATATTGATTCTGTGATTATGATTTTAGTTTAGATTTTTCGGAATATTGTAAAGATATACGGTTTTGATATTTTTATTTCCGCTCGCGGGAATAAAAATATAAGATTTCGTTGTTTTTCTTATTTATTATATTTCCCTTAAGTCAAAACAAAAATCATCCGTTCATATAAGAAGTATATTATACTTGTAATTTACAAGGGTTGTGGGGTAAAATTAAAGTAGTATGCCAGGATTAAGTCAGCTTAAAAAATTCAGCAGTGATCTTCTTTCACTAGGTGACGAGATAAATCTCCGAGCCATCCGTGGTGAAAAGCCTGTAAAAATTGAGATTCCAAAAGAAATTGAAGATAAAAACGACTCAGAAGACTTTGTTCTTGGTATGCCTGAGATTGAGGTAGAGGTTGATACATCTTCAGCAGATGAAGACCTTTCAGATTTAACTGCCCTTGTAAATCCAACCGCATCTACAGATAAATCAAAAGAAAACGAGCCAGCCCCAAGTTTTGAAGCTCCGGATATGTCTGCACTTTTGAATCCGGTTGTAACAGAAACTGCTTCTGATGATGCAGGAATGCCGGATCTTTCAATGTTTGATGAGCCGGAAGAAGAACCGGAAGAAATCATTGAAGAAGAACCTGAAGAAGTTTCAATTGCCGATATGGGTCTTGATGCCCTGCTTGCTGGCGGTGGTTTTGACGAACCGGAAGAATCACCTGAGGAAGAGGAATCTTCGGAAGATGCAGAGCCTGAAATTGATTTAGATAATTTTGAAGATATTCCAGATTTAGATGATATTGGAACACAGCCGGAACCTGAGCCAGAGACTATCTCTGAAGCAGAACCAGAAGCTCTTGATGATGCAGAACCTTTAGAAGAACCTGAAGCTTTAGATGATATTGCGCCTTTAGATGAGCCTGAAGCTTTAGGCGAGCCTGAGGCTTTAGACGATATGGAGCCTTTAGAGGAACCTCAGTCTGATTCGTTTGAAGAGGCTGCACCTCAGGAAGACTTTAGCGATGCGCTTCCTGCCGGCGATTTTGATTTTGATATGCCGGATCTCCCGGAGACAGACAGCTCTGAAACAGCTTCAGAATCAGAAGCTCTTCCTGCTGACGATTTTGATTCATTACCTCCTGATAATTTTGATGAAGATGAACCCGAATCTTTTGAATCTGAAACTCCTGCAGCAGAAACTTCTTCTTCAGATGGTCTGGAATCTTTTGATTTGCCGGATATTTCAGATGTTGCAGATACAGATATTACAGAGCCTGCGGCAGATTCTATTACAGAAGATACAGCTTCAGAGGATAGCTCTTCAAACGGATCAATTGGTCTTGAAGAACTTGGAAATCTTGATTTTGATGCTCCTGATAATGCTGCTGCAGCGGAAGAAACTTCAGAAGAAGATAGTGGAATTCCTGCCGGACTTTTTGATGCCGGAGATTTTGATTTAGCTGGTGATACAGGTTCAGCTTCAACAGAGTTTTCTGCAGAAGACGAAATTCCTGATTTTGATGATACTGCCGGACTTGATGATGAACCTTCTGATTCAGAAGCAGAAGGTGAAGAAAATACTCCTCTTGAAGTTTTCGATACTTCCGAAATGGAAGGAATGGACTTTGGCATCCAGGATACTGATTCCCAGATAAGTGCAGGTGGAGACGGAGACTTTGAATTTGGTTCTCACGACGACTTTGCAATGGAAGGCGAATTTGAGATTCCTGGTTTCTCAGATGTTACAACAGCCAAAGAAGAAAAAGGTTCAAAAACTAAGCTTGTAAGCAGTAAGGATAAGCCTAAGGGAAGAGGTAGAAGAGTAAAGGAGCTTCCGGTAGCAGATTTTTCTGGCGCAGAAGAAGCAGAAGAACTGCCACCAAATACTCTTTCAGACGAACAGTATAAAACCTTCCTTGCAAATCTTGCTGAATATCCGCTGAACGTACGTCTTGCATTTGAAGACTTTATTGTTCAGGATGAATTTACAGATGACGCTGAATTCGAAATCATAGAAAAGATTCTCAACAAGGCACCTGCACGCCAGGTAGCCGGTATGCTTGAGAAGATGCTCGATACTTCTATTCCGATTCCACGTGACTTTGAGCACAGAACTGCAGCAGAATACGAAGCATATAAGAAGTCTCTTTCATATCAGCTCAGAAACAAGATTATTCCGGGAATTCTCCTTGGACTTCTTCTTACAATTGTAGGCTGGGGACTCATTAAATTTACAGATTACTGTATTTACAGACCAATAAAAGCTAATTCCCTCTATAAACAGGGATATGCTTTACTTCAGGCAGATGAATATCCTCAGGCAGAAATGCGTTTTGAGGAAGCTGTTAAAAAACGCATAAACAAGAAGTGGTTCTTCCGCTATGCCCGCGGTTACCGTGAACATAAGCAATATCAGCGTGCAGGAAAGATGTATCAGAATATTCTTTTCTTCTTTAAGCATGATAAGATGGCTGGCCTTGAATATGCTGATATGGAACTCAATGACCTTGCAAATTATGAACGGGCAGAAGAAATAGTTCGCCGCGAAGTTCTTGATTATCATATAAATGATGCAGATGGTATCTTGAAACTTGGTGATGTATTCCTGGAGTGGGGTACAGAAAAAGATCCTGCAAAGCTTGAACTTGCACGCGAGCAGTATGCAAACCTTATTCAGCTTTATAAACCTACTGACCTCTATATGTCTCGCATGATGCGTTACTTTATCCGTACAGATAATCTGCGCGAAGTAATTCAGATGCAGAAAAACTTTGAAAAGCGCGAGAAGTCTCTTGGTTCAGAAGACTGGACAGAACTCAGTGGTTACCTTCTCGATAAGTATTATGGAGATCTTGCTCCATCAGAAGAATATCTGCGTTATGAAATTGAAGGCCTCCGTGGACTTCTTTTGAGGGCCGTTAAGACAAATCCAAATAACCCGATTGCTCAGTACAATCTTGCAAAATACTTCCTCAAGACAAATGAAACAGCTTCTATTGAAGCAACACTTCAGAGAGCAATTGAAAAGTTCAATACAGTACCTTCAATGAAGAAGCGCGACCTTTACAAGTACATAGACTCATATCGTCTTCTTGGTGAGCATTATATTGGTACAAACGATTATCTTCAGGCTCAGGAACAGTTTGCAGAAGGTATTTCTCTGTTTACAACTGAGCGTGATAATGCAGGCTTTGAAGGAACTCCAGGAATCGGAAAGTTATACGAGGATATGGGAAATATCAAGTATACCATTTCCGGCGATTATGATGACGCTCTGTTTAATTACAAGTATTCAGTTGAACTTGAAAACGATAATCCTTCTATCCGTTATAGAATTGGTTATATTCAGTATAAGAAAAAGAATTATATGGAAGCTTTAGGCGCATTTATGAAGTCTGGAGATGGAAATATAAAAGAAAGAAATCTCATGCTCGCTATGGCAAATACTCTTTATCTTCGTGGTGATGAGTATGCTGCACAGGGATATTACGATCAGCTGCTTGATGAACTTGAGGCAGAGGTTATAGAAACAGGTCTTGTACTTCCTCAGGCAAATGTAAAGGATTATGATTTAATCAATACATATCTTTACGCAGCAAATAACTACGGTGTTACACTGTATAAACTTGCAAAGAGAACTGGTAATTCAGCTTTGAATGCACAGGCTATTGTACAGTTGAGCCAGTCAGTTCGTGCATGGGATGCTCTTACCCGTAATCAGGAAACAATGCTTCGTCTTGAAGGCAGCAATCTTGCTGAACAGAATATTAAATATATTACACATCCAATTCCGGAGTTTGAGCCATCTATCTATACTGACATTTCAAAGACACTGCTTGATAATGAGCGTCTTTAGAGTGTAGGATAACGTATATGCAAACTCAGAGAAATACAGTCGAAGGAATTATAGCAAGACAGCGCCTCAACGCAATCTTTAAGGAACTGTTCAGAAAATCTATTCATATCTGTTCCAGCTTTGTTCCTCTTTTTCTGGGATTTGCTTACTGGCCTGTAATTGCTTTACTGATTCTGGCCATTGTTGTTTATACTATCAGTGAACTTCTTCGTGCTAAGGGCATAAATATTCCTCTTATTTCAAAGATTACAGAAATTGCAGCCCGTAAGCGTGATGAAAATCGTTTTGTATTGGGCCCTGTAACACTTGCCTGTGGAATTCTTATTGCAGCGCTTCTGCTTCCTCTGGATTGTGCAAGAGTTGGTATTTTTGCATTGGCATTTGGTGATGGTCTTGCAAGTCTGATGGGAAAACTTTTCGGAAAAATCACAATTCCAGGTGCTCATGGAAAAACTGCAGCCGGTAGTCTTACCTGCTTTTTTGCTGTGTTTATTTCAACCTTCTGCTGCTGTGGTAACTGTCTTGTTTCTTTAATTACAGCTCTTTGTGCAATGTTTATTGAGGTTCTGCCGCTTTCTGATTTTGATAACCTGATTATTCCACCGGTTATTGGATTGATTTATAGTGGTCTTATATAAGTCGGCAAGTACAGCCTGCTGTTAATCAATCCACAGGTAGTGTTTGTGAACTTCATTCAGATACAGATAAGTTCCGATACCTAAAAGTAATATTCCAGAAATCAGTGTGAGAATATTGTAGCAGTAGAAAATCAAAGTATAACCAATACACAACAGAATAAAACCAATTGTCATAATCTGTTTATATTCATTTTTTCTGTTTATAACAAAAAGATTTATTGTGCTCATTGTACAGGTCAGACAGCAGAAAATTCTTATAGCCCTAACATAGCCATAGGAAATGCAGTAGTTAGGAAGAATGATTGCTGTATTCAGAGGAATCACTTCTGCGAAAAACAAAGCAACTATAATCAGAATAATGGAGTTACGGTCTGTACTCTGACGAAAATCATCAGTACTCATTACTGTATTTCCCATCAGTGCAAGAGGGGCAAGCAGTCGGGCAAACAGATGGATATTTCCAATTTTCAAAGTGAAGTGAGAAAAACTGCCTGACAAATGGAATGCAGGAACTAAGATACGGGTAGTATCACAAAGGCAGGCAATTAAAAACATTAAAAAGAAAACAATATCTGGTGCCTGTGTTTTTTCAAAACTGTGATAGATAATAATAGAAGTAATGCAGACATAAAGCATCAGGAGAAAAATGCCTGAATAAACCCAGATCGGGTTATAACGTAAAAGAAAGGCATCTGAAAGTGACTTTGTATAAATTTCGGGAAGACTAATTCCATTAAAAAGAAACTGATATAGTGTGAGAACACTGCAAAGCAGGGAATATGAAAGAGCAATAATAAAGAAGATAAGGGTCATTCGGTTTCTGAATCTTATAGTCATAATTTAAAGATACAGTGAAGACAAATAATAGTAAAGAGTTTAGTTTTTATTCCGAAAATTTAATGAGGAAAGAATTCTTTTGGGAGGATTTTTATAATGAAAAAGACATTTGTTTGCGGCCTGATTATGATTCTTGGGCTTACAGCTCTTTCTGCAGGTGATGTTGCTACCTTTGTTGATAAGGGATTTTCTGAAGACGGAAAATATTATGTATTCGGTCAGTATGGTAAGACCGACAAAAAATTCCAGGGCTGGGCAGAACTCTATCAGGTAGATATTGCTGCAAATGACTATACTGATAATGGCGTTTTCAAAACAAAGCCTTCTGCAGTAACAGCAGATAAAAATGGACGCGATGTATTTGAAGCACTTGAAGGAAAAAGCTTTTATTATTTCAAGGATTTGAAGTGTGAGCCGGCTAATCTTGATCATGTACTTTATATTCTTGATGATGTAAATAAAACAGGAACTGATGAAATTGTATTTAAAGATTTCAGAAGTGCTGATCTTGATAATGCAGATGTTTACCATATCAGACTTTATCCAACTGTAAATGGAAGCGGTAAGAATGCCCGCTCATCTTTCTATATCATGCTGGAAAAAAGAGATGCAAATGGTGAAGTAATTATGAGCCGCAAAATCGGTAATCCAGGAATTAACAGAAAGGGCGTTACAAATTATAAAATCGAACGCATTTTCTGTGATAAATCAGAACGTAATCTGATTTTTGTAATTGAAAAAATGATGGAAGATGATACAGGAACTTCAATCAGATATATGATAGAAGCCGCACAGTTCTAAAAAGATTTTTTCTTTCTGGAAAAACTTCCTAAAATCTTAAGGTTTATCCTATATTATATATAGAGAAAAAGCACGACTCCCCGGAGCCGTGCTTTTTTTGTTGTCAGGGGCATCAGGTAAAAACTGATAATCCAGGAGGTTTTATGAAAAAGTTTTTTTCTGGTAAGTGGGGTAGTTTCTTTATTCTTCTTATTCAGACTGTCGTTCTTGTTTCTGTTACTGTATTGTGTGTGGTACCTGTTTCATGCAAGGTTTCAGAAGAGGGGATTCTGTTTGTTGGCGGCGACTATGTTTCTCCGGTTTTAGAAAATGTCTGTGTGCTTGATGAAAAAACTGTGGAAATGTATTTTTCCGAACGGGTAAACTTAAAGAGTTTTGTTGTTTCCGAAAGAATACCGGAGATTTCCGATTCTTCAGAGCATTCCGAAACTCTCGAACTTTCTCCTTCTATAAAAGCGGCTGCCGGTGAGTATGGAAAAATAGCAGCCGACTTTTCGGTTTCTGAAGATGGTTGTGTCATTACATATTCAGCTTTAGAGAATTATGAAATCGGAAAGGATTATGAAATATTTGGCACGGTGGAAGATAAGGCTGGAAACTCACTCACGTTCTGTGTTCCTTTTACAGGTTTTAATTCTCATCTTCCAAAGCTTGTTATGACCGAGGTTCAGAATAAGTATAAGAAATATAAAGAAGATGCTTACCGCTGTGAGTTTGTTGAACTGCTGGCACTTACCTCCGGAAATCTTAGCGGACTGGAGCTTGTAAGTGCTGTAGATGGCGAATCAAAAAAATATGTTTTTCCACCTCTTACTGTAGAAGCTGGTGAAGTTTTTATTGTTCACTTGAGAAGTGCAGGAAGCGGTTGTGTCACAGAAGACGATGACTTAAATGAATCTACGGCCCCTCATTCTGGAAAGAATGTAAGGGATCTTTGGGCGGATAATTCTAAAGCCCGGCTTAGTGATAATTCAGATATTATTGTAATACGAAACAGTGTTGATGGTTCTCTTCTGGATGCTTTTATGTATGCTGTAGAAGGTGCTCCTGAGTGGGAAAAGAATCTTCTGGCCATGGCGATTCAGGTAGCTGATAGTGGTATTTATGAAGATATTTCTGTTGCTGAGGTTGAATTAAATACGGGACTTGGTTCTGTTGCACAGAAATCTTTTTGCCGCGAAGATGCAAAGGAACTGCAGACTCGTGCTTTGGCCGGAGAGTTTTCTGAGGACACGGCAGAGTATCCGGTGAAGCGGCTTCCTGAGAACTGGATGGTTAAAAATGTGAGTCCGGGAACTCTGTAATTTACAAAACTTCCGGAACGCTTTAATAAAGCTCGTTTTTATGTTAAAGTTTCCCGTATGGTAGAATTATTAGCCCCTGCGGGAAATATTGAATCTCTGGATGCCGCTATTGGTGAAGGCGCGGACGCTGTTTATCTTGGTCTCAAAAGCTTTAATGCGCGAATGCGAACTTCCAACTTTGCGTGGAATCAGTTTGAAGCGGCTGTAGAGAGCCTTCATAAAAAACAGAAGAAGGTTTATGTAACTGTAAATACAGTCTGTGAAGAACGCGAAACAGAGCGTCTTTATCGTTTTCTCTCTTATCTGAATGAGGTAGGACCAGACGGTCTTATCGTACAGGATTATGCCATTATGCGTATGGCTCAGGAGTTCTTTCCAAATCTTGAACTTCATGCTTCTACTCAGATGAATGTTGAGAGTGCCTCTGCGGTTAAACTTTTACAGGGTTGCGGTGTAAAGCGCATGGTTCTTGCCCGCGAACTTGGTCTTGAAGAAATCAAAAAGATCAAGACAGAAACTGGTGCCGATCTTGAAGTTTTTGTACACGGTGCTTTGTGTGTAAGTGAAAGTGGTCTCTGTCTTTTCTCAAGCTTCCTTGGCGGAAAGTCCGCTAACCGTGGTATGTGTACTCAGGCCTGCCGTCGTTTCTATACTGCCGAAGTTCCTGGTGGTGTACGACAGGGTTATTATTTTTCTCCTTGTGATCTTGAACTGATTGAAAAGATTCCGGACTTAATTGAAGCCGGTGTTGATTCTTTCAAGATTGAAGGACGCATGAAGAGTGCAGAGTATGTAGGAAGTGTTGTTTCTGCATACCGTTATGTAATTGATCATTATAAAGAAGATAAGAAGGGTGCTATTGCTGCAGGTAAGCGTATGCTTGCTTCTGACTTTGCGCGCAGCAAGACTTCTTACTGGTATGGATTTAAGTCTCTTGAAGACGGTGTAAATAATGCCGCTTCTGCTATTTTGAATCCGGATCAGGCTGGTGGAACCGGTATTTATCTTGGAAAGATTTCTGCAACTAAGGCAGCTCCAAGAGAACTTGTAGAAGCCATTGTAGAAAATATGAATGATGATATACCTCCAGAGCAGAAGCATATTCAGATGGCTCTGCTTAAGGGCGGCTCTTACGATCCTGATCCGGGTGATTCAATCCGTCTTCATAAAAAAGATGATACTGGCCGTGTAAGCCATAAGGTTCATTCTGTTGAAGTTCAGGATAACGGTGAGCGCTGGATTGATATTCCTGGTGGTTTCTCTATCGGTGATGAAGTATATCTTCTTCAGATTAAAGCCGGTTCAAAACGCTATAACCGCGTACTTCCTAATGACCTCGGTCGTTACAGAAAACAACCTAAAGATGAAAGACTTCCAGTTCTTGATGTAACTCCAGTTGCAGGTAAAGAACTTGCTTACTTCCCTGAAGGAATCTACGCTCAGGTTTCTTCTGTTCAGGATGTATTTGCCGTACAGGGACTTAAGCCTGTCCGCCTTATTCTCGAATACAACAGCGAAACTGCTTACGACCTGCTTAATCATAAAACTGTTCTGCCTTTCTCTAAAAAGCAGATTTATATTTCTCTTGATCCGTTCTGTTCAGCAGCACAGGAAGATAAGCTCAAAGAAGAACTTGACCGCCTTATTGAAGACGGCTACATGAACTTTGTTGCAAACAATATAGCACATCTTCAGATGCTTAAGGGCACCAAGACAAATATTATTGCAGGTCCTTATCTGTACACCTTCAACCGCTGGGCTGTAAGCTGGCTTGAAAATCAGAATGTTGGTGCATTCATCATGCCTTATGAAAACAGCCGCCGTAACCTTGAAGCAACCTGGGAGCAGAATGTCCGTGCTCGTGTACTTGTTCCGGTTTTTGCTTATCCGGCTTTGTTCCGTATGCGCTTTAAACTGCCTTCTGATTATGACTTTACATATTTTGAAGACAAGGAAAATTCTGTATTCAAGGTAAACTCAACAGCTGACGGTTCCTTTGTTATGCCTGAAGAGCCTTTTGCTATTACTGATAAAACTGACTTTATTACAAGTTCAGGCTTTAAGCGTCTGCTTATAGACTTCTCAAAGACTAAGGTTTCCCGTAGTCAGATAAAGGCTATTACAACTTCCATGCTGAAAGGTCAGCCGCTTCCAGGAGTTTCACGTTTCAACTGGAAAGACGGTTTCTATTCCCCTCAGCAAATGGAAGAATACAGACTCTCTAATGAAAGAGCTGCAGAGCGTAAGGCTGCCGCTGCACAAAAAGCAGGTAAGTCTGCCCGTGGTGGTTATAGCAAACCGAACCGCGGTGGCAGCGGCAAGCGTCGCTAGAATACTGCTTCCTCCTCAGTTGTCTGAGCTGGAGCAGTTTCCTGTTCAGCTTCAACTTTCTGTTCCGGGGCAGCGGTTTCTTCCGCTGCCTCTGTCTTTTTAACAGGCTTATACTCAATGTGTTCTGCAACCACGTACACCTTGCTTGTACTCTTACCATTACTGTCCTTCCAGGTGTCCTGTTTAAGTCTTCCTACGACACGAACACCGCGTCCCTTTTTAGCTTTTTCCCCGCAGTATTCGGCCATATTTCCATACGCTTCAACATCAAAGAATGATGCTTCATTTACATCCTGATTGTTTCTGTTCTTGTAGAAACGGTTGACGCCAATTGTAAACATACATTTCTTAAAACCTGGTGCAGGTTCAGAAAGAACTGAATCTCTTACAAGGTTTCCTTCCAGAATCAAAGAATTTAAATTGTTCATATAACAACCTCTTTGTAAAGTTTTTAAAATGATTTCCGGCCGGGCAATCACAAATCGGACTCAAAATCCGTACACCTATATAATTGCCACGATATGTTTTTTTTGACCAAATTTTTGAAAAAAAAATTGAAAAAATGAGAAAATTTTAGATTTTTGATGAATTTTGTCATGCTGAAGTTGTTTCAGCATAAGAAAAATCCCGACCTTGAAACAAGTTCAGGTCGGGATGACTTAGATCTTATTGGAAATTACTTACAAGACGCAGCATATAAAGAATTACATATTCTGTAAGTGCTTTGTCTTCTTTGATTTTCTGCATGTTCGGTGTGTTTACAAGAGTCTTTGCAAGGTTTTCTACACGCTCGCGTGTAAATGAAGTTGCAGAAAGTGTTTTTACAACACGTCTTGTATAATCGCGGATAAGCGCATTTACATCTTCTGTCAGATTATTGTAGGCTTCCTTGGAAATCATTTTGTTCCATTGCTTAGTAAGGTAATTCAACTCACGGTCAAGAGTAGAACCTTCCGGAACAAGGTCTTGTGCAATTTCTTTTGCGTTTGCAGCAAGAGCCTGAGTTTTAGTTTTCTTAGGCCCTGTGTCTGGTTTCTTCTCTTCCTCTTCAAATGGATTCTTCTCTACAATAACACTTGATGTAGAACGTTTCTTTTCTTTATTTTTTCCGCTGAACAGGCTCATAATCCATGAGATTATAGGAAGCGTATAGTAGAATGGAAGCCGTGCTTTTGCATTTGCATAGATTTTTGAATTCTTAAGCATGAGCAAATCACTGTAAGGCAAAAGCTTGCCATCAACAAAAAGACGGAACCCATCGAGGTTATCTTCATTATTTTCGTAAGAAAGAATATTCATAAAGTTTGCATTCAAAAGCGAGTAGAGGATTGGTGAATGCTTTTCTACAAGCTCGTGAAGGCAGGCTTCAAATTCTGAAGCATTAGTCATTTCAGGAAGCCGCTCAAAATCAAGCAGGACATCGTACCAGTGATCTTCCAGAGTTTTTTCAACAGATTCATGTGCTTCATTACAAAGTCGGACAACTACCTGGCTTACCTTTTTCTTGTAAACATAATAGCGGGTTCCAGATTCAGCCTTAAATACCAGAATCTGAGGAAGCTCATTTGCTTCTCCATCTGTTGTCATTTTCTGGAGGAAGTTTTTAAGGTCATCTTCTGTGTACTGACCGTAAAGAAGGCGGCCATTGTTATCCTGGAATTTGAGAATCTGTGGCATCGAATAGAAATATGGCGGCTTTGCAAGAGCTGATTCCAGTTCTTTAATTGCTTCTTCACGTTTATGTTCATTCTGGAATTTTTCTTTAAGATAAGAACTGTGTAATTCAAGAATCTGAACTGCCTGAAGAACATTAGTATCCTCAGCAGTGCGGTCCTGAATCTTTTCAAAATCCTGACGGATATAGTAAAGAGACTGATTCCAGATATAGTAATCTTCACCGTCCGTAAACTCTGCAAACTGATAATTCTCAGTATCAACAAAATGTGTGTAAAAATTCTTAATTGAGATTTCTTTTGTAGGATTTGTACTTCTGAGCTTTTTTAAGAAGTAATCATGGAATTCATCTTTTTTAAGGATTTTACGAACCTTCTGCTGTGCTGTATCAAGTAAAGCTTTTATTGGTACACAGGCAGGAATAAGCATAGATGGAAGGTCTCGGGAAAAATCAAGAATATAGAGTAAAGGCGATTTTAAATTATCCTTTTCGATTATCGCAGGAATGTACTGACTTGCTGCTTTATGCTCAAGCACCTGATTTGGAAACTGTTTAGGAAGATCAGAAGCCTGTGGATAAGGAATAGATTCATTTTTCATCATTTCCTTATAGAGATTTGCATATTTGGAAGCAAGGAATGTTATAGAAACAATAGTCTTTTTATTGTTTGAATTGATAATGGCAACAAGTTTTTTTTCTGAAAGTCCCTGTAGTTCAGCAACTACAGTTCCGCTTGGGTCTCCAAGATATTTTACAAGTTCACTTTGTTCTTCAACATGATGTTCTGCGTATTTTTTTACATAAGCACAGAACTCCTTTAAATCAATAAAAGGGGATTTCTGTTTTTCTGCATAGTAGCGGATAATTGCACTTAAATTAGATGTGGTTGCCATAATTGAATATTTTATACCATAAGTTTGTTTTTTTAAAGCATTTTAGTTGACAGCAGGCATTTTATGCGTTATATTATACTACGTCAGACGTAGTACGACAGTCGTTGCAACGATAAGCAAAGCAACGTCAGTCGTATTATATCATCGGAGGTTGTAAATGACATCAATCAGCAGTGATGTTATACGAGGGTATAACGACACAATGATTTTGTATTTACTCCAGAAAAAGCCTTCCTACGGCTACGAAATTTCCAAAGACATTAAGTCCTTGTCTGCGGAAAAGTACATCATAAAGGAAACAACCCTTTATTCAGCCTTTACCCGTATGGAAACAAATGGTTATGTGGAATCCTATTCTCAGGATGCTGAAAATGGAAAACGGAGAACATACTACCGCATAACAGATAAAGGACGGAGTTATTACAAAGAGAAGTGTGAAGAGTGGAACCTCACTAAAGAGGTTGTAGAGAAGTTTATATCTAATGAGGGATAAAATGGAGACGATTAGAAACTATCTTGAATCAATGTTCCGCGGACTTCCGCAGACAGACAAAATCATGCGTGCAAAATCTGAACTTCTTCAGATGATGGAAGATAAATATACCGAGCTTATCAGAAGCGGTAAAACAGAAAATGAGGCAGTTGGTGATGTAATTCAGAATTTTGGTAATCTGGAAGAGCTGGCAGAAGAGCTTGGAATTAAAGACATTCTGCATCAGACAAAATATTCAGATGTTCAGCGTAGAAAACTTTCTTTTGATGAAGTAACAGATTTCCTTGCTGCAAAAAAGAGAGCAATCATAATGAAATCTACCGCAATCTGTCTGTTCATAATCAGTGTAATTTTCCCGATTCTTTCAGATACATTAGATATTTCTGAAAAGATAGGTGTTGTCCTGATGTTCCTGGCTATTGGCTGCGGAGTAATGTTCATGTGTCTAACAACCACAATTATGGAACCATGGCGTTATATTAAAAACGAACCTTGTAGTATAGATGCAGTTTCCATCGATTATTTGAAGAATAAAATCCGTGATTTTACACCAACTTACAGTGTACTTTCTTCTGTAGGTGTACTCTTGTGTATTTTGTGTTTTATTCCGGCAGTAATCTTTGATGAATTTGGCGGATGTTTTATGGATGAGCTTGGTGGAGTAATGCTGTTTGTTTTTGTGGGAGCCGGAGTATTTTTAATGGTCTTTGCAAAATCAATGAAAAGAGCATACATCAACCTTTTGAATATCAATGAGAAAATCGAGTTTTATGAAATAGGAAAAGGAGAAAACAGGATGATTGAAAATAAAAATGTAAAAGTTATTTTGAGTGCTTACTGGTCTGTAGTTACCTGTATTTACCTTTGTGTAAGTTTCCTTACTTTCCAATGGCATATTACCTGGCTTATCTGGCCTGTTGCAGCTGCAATACATACAATCATAAAGGCAATTTATGCAGTTGAACCTTCAGATAAAGAAAATAAAAAATCAGTAGAAAAAGAACATGAATAGGAGTTAAAATGAAAAGAACAATATTTCTTATTATTCTGGGTGTAATTACAGTTTTCTGTATCATTTATGGAACAGCAAAACATGTTGGCGGAACTTTCAGAGTTAGTGGTTTTCCATTTATTCGTATTGGAAATAATCTGGAAGATGATAATGATAATTATAATGAGGAGAAAAGAGAATCTATGGAACTGATACTGGAAAAGTTTTCATCAATCAGAATTAATGCAACTATTATGGAACTTAAAATTGAAGAAGGGGAACAGTTTAAGCTTGAAAGTACTTATACAAGAGACTTGCTTAAGCCTGAGTGTTCTGTGAATAACGGAACTCTGGAAGTAAGTCAGCCAAAACAGAAGAATGGGGTCAATGGCGGTAACAATAACTGCAGGGTAATAATTACAATTCCCAGCGGTACTAAACTTAGCGATATTGATATTAATTCCAATGTTGGTGATATAAAACTTCGTAAGCTGATAGCAGAAACTATAGATATTGATTTGAATGTTGGAGAAGTTTCTGTACGTGATGTTGAATTTGAAAAGATTGATGTAGATAACAATGTTGGTGAAATTTCGATATATCCTGAAGGAAATATTGATGATTACAGTATTTCAGTTTCTACAGATGTAGGCGGGGTACGTGTAGGCGGTAAACATTATAAGAGAAATTATAATTCAAAGGGAAACGGAAAGAAGCGAATCAGAACAAATACCAATGTTGGTGAAGTTAATATTAGATAAAAATCCAGGAGTCAGGAAATGAAAAAATGTGCAGCATTTGCAATTGGATTATTTAGTATACTGATGCCGATTTCTGCGATAGAAATGACTTCTTTACAGAATGTAAAATTTGTGCTTGCAGATAAGGTAAAGGGAAAAGAGCTTTTGACAACAGAAGATGATTTTGTGCTTGCGCAATCTGAATTTGACCGTTCTGCAAGACTTAAGGTTTCAAGAACTGTTTCAAAGGAAGAATATCTGAACTTTGTTGGTGAACAGGCTATGGACTGGACAAAGGATGAGAAGAAAACTTTTGAAGCAAACTTTAAGAAAATTAAAGAGCTTGGAAAAAAATATAATCTGAATTATCCAAAGACAGTTTATTTTGTAAAAACTACCGGGCGCGAAGAAGGAATGTCTGCATATTGCCGCAGTCAGAATATTGTAGTTATTCCTCAGGGAATGGCTGCTAACAAAGATGCTTTGCTTAATCTTTGTATTCATGAGCTTTTCCATATTTTCTCTAAAAACAATCTTGATGTCCGGGAAAAACTTTACAGCCTTGTTGGTTATTACAAAACGGGAGAACTTAAGCTTCCAGAAGAACTTGGAAAATTGAAGATTACTAATCCGGATTCGGTTGTGAATAATTATTATTTCAAGGGAACTGTGAATGGACAGAGCATAAATGTAATGCCGCTTCTTATTGCAGCAAGTCCATATGATGAAAAAAGAGGCGGAGAATTCTTTGAGTACATGATTTTTACCTTTGGCGAAGTTAATACAGGAGATGTATGTACTCTCGCTATGGAGAACGAGAATCCGAAACTGATTCAGTTTGAGCAGGTGAGCGACTATATGGAAAAGGTTGGTCAGAATACAGACTATATTATTCATGCAGAAGAAATTCTTGCAGATAACTTTGTAATTCTTTTGAATAATAAGAAGGATGTTCCAAGTCCTGAACTTACAGCTTCCATTAAAGAAGTGTTGGAATTGAAATAAACCCGATAAAGGGGTAAAATGGATGTATGATAATTTCAAATCGTGTTAAAAATCTGCATCCATACGTTCCAGGCGAACAGCCTAAAGACCGTGTCTATATAAAGCTTAATGCTAATGAAAATCCATACGCGCCTTCTCCAAAAGTTCAGAAGGCCGTTATGGATTTCGTAAATAACAATCCAGAAAAACTGGGCCTTTATCCTGACCCAGATTCACTTGAACTTCATGCAGCTCTTGCTGAAATGCTCAACAAAAGCGGTGGAGTTCTTTGCCGTGCTAAGGTTTGCGGTGAAAACGTTGAGCCTTCAGAGCAGGATAAAATTCCTTTTACAGTTACTCCAGATATGATTTACACAGGAAACGGAAGCGATGAGGTTTTGTCTTTCGTTTTCTATGCATTCTTTGATTCTTCAAAACATTTTGTAATGCCGGAATTTACATACAGCTTCTATCCTGTATATGCCGGCTTCTATAATATTCCGATGGACCAGGTTCCTCTTAAAGATGACTGGACTCTCGATACTGACGAAATGCTTAAGCGTGCAGCAAAAAATGAGGGCGGTATAATTTTTGCAAATCCTAACGCACCTACAGGTCTTGGACTTACCCGCGACCAGGTTCGCGAAATGCTAAAAAAGGCTTCGAGCGATGAGATTTTTATTGTTGATGAAGCTTATGTTGATTTTGGCGGCGAGTCTTGTATTCCGCTGCTTGCAGAGTTCAAGAATCTTGTGATTGTAAGAACTTTCTCTAAGAGTCTTTGTGGAGCTGGTCAGCGGCTTGGTTATATTGTTGCGAATCCGGAACTGGTAAATATCGTAACTACTGTAAAAAACAGCGTAAACCACTTTCCGATTGATGCGGTTGCACAGGTGAGTGGAACTGCTGCCTGCCGCGATGTTCCTTATTATGTAGAGACTTCACGCAAGGTAGCTGATGAACGTGATAAGTTTTATAACTTTTTGCAGGAAAAAGGGTTTTATGTTTTGAAGAGCGAAACAAACTTTTTGTTCGCAAAACATCCGAAGATCAGCGGGGATGAACTTTATAAAAAGATTAAAGAGCAGGGCCTTTTGATAAGGCACTTTGCAACTAAGGGAATTGAAGATTTTGTACGTATCACAATTGGTACGGCAGAGCAGATGGATGAACTTAGAAAAGCAATAGAAAAAGCTGTGTCATGCTGAATTTGATTTGGGATGACAGGGGGCGTTGCGGGGTGTCCCCGCAGAAGGGGTAGCGAGCAACGCGCACAATTAATTGTGCGAGCCGTTCTTTCGTAGAACCTAAAAAATGCGATGCATTTTTCTTAACGGTTCTTCGATTTTAGGCAAGTGCGAGCGAGGGGAAGGCTTTCCCCTTCTATAGGAGTATGATTATGAAGATTTTAGTTATAAGTGATTTACATGCACATAATGATGTGCTGGATAAGATGGATTCTCTTTTTGAGCAGGCTGATGCTGTTGTATTTGGCGGTGACTTTGCTGAATGCTTTAAGCCAAAAACTGGAAAGGCTGCGCTTGAAAAACTTTGTGCTAAACACGATACAATTTTTGCTGTTCTTGGTAACTGCGATAATGAAGATTTTATGGAAGAACTGGAGAATCAGGATATCTGTGTAGAAAAGGCTCTTGTGTTCCATGAAGGTCTTGGTTTTGCTGGTAGCGGTGGTGGAACTGTATTTACCGGTAAAACTGAATTTGAGAGAACTGAAGATGAGGTTCTTTCTGATTTTGATATTGTTCTGAACTCGGTTGAACAGAGCGGGGATGAAAGCTTGTGGCAGAGTCTTATTCTCGTAAGTCATAATCCACCGGTTGCAGATAAGCTTGATTCTTTTGACGGTGAGCACCATGCGGGAAGCCAGAAGTTTACTGACTTCATTAAAAAGCATAAGCCGCTTGCTGTTGTTTGTGGTCATATTCATGGAGGTGCTGGAA
>JAEEGK010012103.1_pt1 | contig 19657 bp, 14 predicted proteins | sample 8958771 | NCBI WGS metagenome assembly JAEEGK01 (sample SAMN16246547, study PRJNA631951) | gut metagenome | biome: gut microbiome; feature: rumen; material: SC-attached | host: Bos | place: Iran: Karaj | collected 2018-10
CCAAGTTCGGTTTAGTAAACGAGGACGGTCAGGTTCTCCGCAGTAATTCTATTCCTACGCAACAGTACCCGGACATCGATGAGTACTGCGACGTGCTCTGCGAGGGTCTCAAACGTCTTGTGGCAGACGAAGGTCTGACGATGAGTGACATTGTAGGCGTAGGCTGCGGTGCTCCGAACGCCAATTTCTACTCGGGTTGCATCGAGCAGGCTCCGAACTTGCCGTGGAAGGGTGTAGTGCCCTTTGCCAAACTCATCAGTGAGCGTATGGGTGTCAAATGTACGATCACGAACGATGCGAACGCTGCCGCACAGGGTGAGATGATATACGGTTCGGCACGCGGTATGAAGAACTTTATCGTTATCACGCTCGGTACGGGTGTTGGTTCGGGTATTGTTATTGACGGCAAGCTGCTGTACGGTCATGACGGTTTTGCAGGCGAGCTCGGTCACTGCAAGATCGACCATTCGGGCAACGGACGTCTCTGCGGCTGCGGACAAAAGGGTTGTATAGAGGCGTACGCTTCTGCTACGGGTGTGGCACGTACTGCTAAAGAGATAGTAACTTCCACCACGCAACCGACATTGTTGCGCCAAGTGGAAGATATCGATCATATAACATCAAAAGATGTGTTTGACGCAGCAGAGAAAGGCGACTTGGTGGCTAAGCAGATTTTCGACTATACAGGTCATCTGCTCGGACAGAAACTGGCGGATTACGTGCACTTCTCTTCGCCCGAAGCCATCATCCTCTTCGGAGGACTGACCAAATCCGGACATTGGATCATGGACCCGATACGTGAAGCGTTGGACGAGAACCTGATGCCGATATGGAAAGGCAAGATACCTGTTTCTATCTCGGTGCTCAAAGATTCCGATGCCGCTATCCTGGGTGCCTCAAGTTTAGCATGGTAAAGCCTTTATAATGGTCTTGTCGGGGTTTTATCGGGGTTTTGTAATGGGCAATATTAAAAATATCATTCAACGTTTGTACCCGTATGGTACATTCTGTGGTCCGGCAAAAGATCAGTCGGGCAACAAGGCCGTATATTTGACTTTTGACGACGGACCTATCCCCGAGGTGACACCTCAGGTGCTGGAGATATTAGCTCGATACAATGTGAAGGCTACGTTCTTCATGGTGGGCGAGAATATCACTAAGCACCCGGATGTCTATCGCATGGTGGTGGATGGCGGACATAGCATAGGTAACCATACTTACAACCATCTGCAAGGCTGGCATTGTGCCACGAAAGATTATCTGGCAAATGTGCAGAAGTGGGAAGATACTGCGAACTTTTCGCCTTCCGCCTTCCGCCTTTCGCCATTGTTCCGTCCTCCTCACGGCCGCGCAACACTCTGTCAACGCCGCGCCTTGCATAGGATGGGATACCGACAGATCTATTGGGATATACTCACGCGTGACTATAACCCGCGTCGCACTCCCGAAGCGATGCTTAGACAAATACAACGTCATGCACGCCCGGGGTCAATCATTAATTTTCACGACTCGCTGAAGTCGAACGAGCGCATGTTAACTGTACTGCCGCAGGCCATCGAGTGGCTGCAGGCACAAGGCTATACACTACTGCCGTTGTAAGAACGGAATAAGAGAATAATGAACGAACAGACCATAGACAACAGTACGCTTCGCCTGGTGGGCGAACAAGCGGATATATTAGGACTCGACTGCTATGTGATAGGCGGTTGGGTGCGTGATCTTGTATTGCATCGCCCCTCGACAGACATTGATATAGTGTGTGTGCATCGCGAGGGCGATGAGCGTCCGCATATAGGTATATTGCTCGCCGAAGCCGTGGCCAAGCGTATCGGTCGCGGCGCCCATTTGAGTGTGTTCAAAACCTACGGCACAGCTCAGGTGAAGCGCAAAGAGTTGGAACTGGAGTTCGTTGGCGCACGACGCGAGAGCTACCGGCGTGACAGTCGCAACCCGATAGTGGAAGACGGCACACTCCAAGAGGACCAGAACCGCCGCGATTTCACTATCAACGCCATGGCTATCTGTCTCAACCATGACCGTTACGGCGAGTGGCTCGATCCGTTTGGCGGCATGGATGACTTGGAACGCTGTATCATACGCACGCCGTTGGATCCGGATATAACCTTCAGCGACGACCCGCTGCGCATGATGCGTGCCGTCCGTTTTGCTACCCAGTTGGGATTCAATCTGCACCCAGATACTTTCGATGCTATTGTACGCAATGCTAAACGCATGGAGATCATCACCCGCGAGCGTATAGCCGAAGAACTCAATAAGATCATGCTCAGCCGCCGTCCGTCCGAAGGATGGCTGTTGCTCGACAAAACAGGTCTGCTGCCGTTGGTCATGCCCGAATTGGCCGCACTCAAAGGTGTGGAGGTCAAAGAAGGACGTGGACACAAAGATGTATTCCTGCACACGCTCAAAGTGCTGGACAACGTAGCAGAACTCCAAAGAGCCAACAGTGAGCAATCTCAAATGGTAAATGGTAAATCGTCAAATGATAAATATTTATGGCTTCGTTGGGCGGCGTTGCTGCACGATATAGGCAAACCTAAAACCAAAGTCTATGATCCGCAAAGCGGGTGGACTTTCCGCAACCATAATTTCATCGGCGCTAAGATGATTCCACGTATCTTTGCCAAGATGAAACTGCCGCAGAACGAGAAAATGGATTATGTTCGTAAGATGGTGGACCTGCACATGCGCCCTATCAACCTTATCGAAGACACGGTGACCGACAGTGCCGTGCGCCGTTTGCTCTTTGAAGCAGGCGACGATATAGACGATCTGATGTTGCTCTGCGATGCGGATATCACCAGCCGCAACGAGGAAAAAGTGAACCGCTATCACCGCAATTACCAACTTGTCCGTCAGAAGATGGTAGAACTGGAAGAACGTGACCGTATTCGCAATTTCCAGCCGCCTGTCAAGGGTGACGAGATCATGCAACTGCTCCATCTCGAACCTTGTGCCGTGGTGGGCGAACTCAAAGCTGCTATCAAGGACGCTATCCTGGATGGCGTCATTCCTAATGAATACGAACCGGCCAAAGCCTATATGCTGCAATTGGCGAAAGAGAAAGGTCTCTGTTGACCGATGCTGACCAACGATTTACATATTGCCCTACGCCCGTTGCTGGCATCCTACGACCCGCAACAGATAGTTGTTGTCACGGGACAGGATGTCAATGCCTGCCGACCCGAGATAGCCGCATTGGGCTATCCCGTCCTGACCATGCAGGGTGGGGAAGAGAATAAATCCATCGTGGCGGTCCAACATATATGGGATTTTCTTCTGGAACACAATATTACCCGCCGTGGGTTGCTCATTTGTTTTGGCGGCGGCATAGTTACAGACCTTGGCGGCTTTGCGGCAAGCACCTATAAACGCGGTCTTAATTACATTAATATTCCTACCACATTACTAGCGATGGTGGACGCATCGACGGGTGGTAAAACGGGTTTCAATTATGCCGGACTCAAGAACTGTATCGGTTCGTTCTATGTACCTGTGGAGACGGTTATCTGTCCTCCTTTGCTCGATACTCTTTCTGCCGAACAACTGCTCAGCGGCTATGCCGAGATGCTCAAGACGGCATTGCTTGACGGTTCGGAGTTGTTCAACGCTTTGTTGCAATACGATCTGGATACCATGCCGGTTGCCGACTTAGCGCCGCTGATAGAGCGTTGCCTGGCAGTCAAAGAGCGTATCGTTCAGTCCGATCCGCACGAACAGGGTTTGCGCAAGGCGCTCAACCTCGGTCACACCGTCGGCCATGCTTTGGAGGAATTGGGCCTTCAGCCTTCAGCCATCAGCCATCAGCCATCAGAAAATCGTCAATCGTCCAATCGTCAATTGTTACACGGCTATGCCGTGCTCTACGGTCTGATAGCGGAACTGTATTTGAGCGTAGTGCGTTTAGGTATGTCGCGCGAGCCGTTGCAGCAACTCACGCAACTGATGCTACATTATTACGGCCGTCCACAGTGTAAGTGCAGCGACCGTGAGCACTTGATTGCACTGATGGAACAAGACAAAAAGAATGAGCGCACGGCTGAAATCAACTGTACACTCATCCATTCTATAGGCCAACCGGCCATTAACCAAGTCATCTCTCGTTCCGAGATGAACGAAGCACTGGATTATCTCTTTAGCCTTTAGCCAACAGCGAGCGAACGAACTCCACGCGGTTGAAGCATTGCAGGTCGGTCATCTGTTCGCCCAAACCGATATAGCGAACCGGTATCTTGAATTGGTCGCTGATTCCGATGACCACGCCACCTTTGGCTGTACCGTCCAGTTTGGTAATAGCCAGCGAACTGACTTGTGTGGCTGCGGTGAACTGACGCGCTTGCTCGAAGGCATTTTGTCCGGTAGAGCCATCCAGAACGAGCATTACATCATGCGGTGCGTCCGGCACCACTTTCTGCATCACGTTCTTTATCTTGGTCAACTCGTTCATCAGATTGATCTTGTTGTGCAGACGGCCTGCGGTGTCAATGAGCACTATGTCTGCGTCATTGGCTTTGGCAGACTGCAGTGTATCGAAAGCAACTGATGCAGGGTCAGAACCTTGCTGTTGCTTGACAACAGGCACTCCGACACGTTCGCCCCATATGCAGAGTTGCTCTACTGCGGCTGCACGGAAAGTGTCGGCTGCACCGAGATAGACCTTCTTGCCGGCTTGTTTGTATTGGTAGGCCAATTTGCCGATAGTGGTCGTTTTGCCAACGCCGTTAACGCCTACAACCATCACTACGTACGGCTTGCATGGCAGTGGTGCAGAGAAATCCAGCACGTCCTCCACATTGTTCTCCTGCAGCAGCGATGCTATCTCGTCTACCAACAGGTTGTTCAGTTCGTCTGTGCCGACGTATTTATCGCGTTTGACACGTTCCTGTACACGCTCAATGATACGCAGCGTAGTCTCTACGCCTACGTCAGAAGTGATGAGCGCTTCCTCCAGATTGTCCAGCACGTCATCGTCAATGGACGACTTGCCCGCAATGGCGTGACCTATCTTGCTCAGCACGCTCTCTTTGCTCTTCTCAAGACCCTTGTCAAGCGTCTCTTTCTTCTCTTTGTTGAATAGTCCAAAAAATGCCATTTCTTTATAGGTATAAAATGTCCGCGCAAAGGTACTACAAAAAAATGACATGTGCAAGCGCGCACGCCATTTTTTACAATTTACAATTCACAATTTATAATTTATAAAGCGTTCCGGCGGCTTAGCACTACGTTATAAATCCGCACGGATTCTATATGTTCATAACCCGTGTCCATTCGTCTCTCGTTTCTGTTGGCTGATAGCCTCGGGAATGACTAAGAATATACAACAAACATACAACGAACAACTAACGTTGATTTTTCGAACACAGCGTTCGAAAAAAAAGCAAGAGACTCTTGAGACAGTTGAGATAGTTGAAGTGTCTCAAGAGTCTCAACAGTCTTATGTAAAATATACAAAAAGAAAAAGCAGTCCGAAGACAGCCTTTTCGCTATATTGAGTTTTTTCTCCCTTATATATGTACATTGTCCCTTTGTACATCACTTCACTTCCTGTCCTTGGAAGGTATAGGTCTTACCGTTCTTGTTGATAAGAAGTTGTCCGTTGCGGAAGAACTTATTACCTGCCGATTGCTGATAGTTTAGTTCTTCTAAACCTGCTTCATCTGACATTTCAATACCAATAATATTAGTAAAATCCTTCCACTGGTTCGCAGTTTTGTATTCATCTACACTACGCATAGGAACATAAAGTGGGATAGATTTATCTACATCCTTAAATACATATGAGCCGCCACAAGATGGAGGAGTAACTGCTTTGCACGTAATACCAGTCAAACCAGAACAATATTCAAAAGTGGAAGATCCAATGTTAGTAACACTATTGGAAATCTCAACACTTGTCAGTCCTGTACAACTATTGAACGCATAACCCTCAATGCTGATTACACTATTTGGAACGATATAGCCTCCTTGTCTTCCGCCCGGATATTGCACTAGTTTTGTTTTGTCTTTGCTAAACAGCACTCCATCTACAGAACAAAAACTTTGGTTATCAGTTGCAACATTTATTTCCATCAAACTGATGCATTTATAAAAAGCGCCGTCTCCAATGCTGTTTACACTATTACCAATTGTCACATTTGTAAGAGCTGAGCAACCCCAGAAAACCCAATTCGCAATAGTTGTAACACTATTGGGAATAGTTATGTCTGTAAGAGCTAAGCAATTAGTAAAAGCATTTTCTTCAATAGTGGTAACGCTGTTAGGAATAGTGATACTTGCCAAACTCTTGCATAAGTTGAAAGCATCCCTTCCTATGCTCGTGACGCGGTTACCAATAATTACGTGTGTTAAACTAAAACACTTATGGAAAGTGGCATATCCTATTTTAGTAACGGAGTTCGGAATCGTTACACTAATTAGACTATCGCAATCTGAGAACGCGCCGTCTCCGATGTTGGTAACATTATCAGGAATGTTCACACTCTTAAGACCCGTACACAAGCAGAAAGCAGCATATCCAATACTTGTAACGCCGCGTCCCATGGGCATTTCTTTTAGACTCGGGCAACTAGCAAAAGCATAACTTCCGATATTGGTAACGCTATCGCCGATTGTCACATTCGTTAGATTATCACAAAATGTAAAAGCATAACTTCCGATATTGGTAACGCTATTGCCTATTGTTACATTCTTTAGGTTTTTACAATATACAAAAGCATAATCTCCGACACGACTAACACCTTCACCTATAATATACTCTGTCACCTGCGAACCGAATATGTTTCCCAAGTAAGATCTTCCTGCAATCGCATTTGATTTTAGAACTACGCTCGTTAGATTGTTGAAGTAGATTTTTCCAATGCCGATAACACTATTAGGGATTGTCAAACTGGTTAATCCCGAGCAACCGGAAAATGCATAATCGGCAATCTTCTCTATTCCATCGGGAATAATATACGAGCCCGAATACGAGTTTGGCATATAGAAGAATGTATGCTCATTGTATACGGGATTCTTCAGGCCTGAGCAATCGGCAAAAGCATACTCTCCAATGCTTGTAACGCTATTGGGAATCGTTACACTTGTCAGACCAGAGCAACTATAAAAGGCATAATTCCCAATACTGTCTACGCCATTAGGTATATCCAAATCTGTCAACTCGGAATCATTTAGGTACAAATGATGAGCATAATATAATGGATTACTACAATAATTTTCAAAGGAAATACTGCACCAAGCTGCTATATCACTAATACGTACACTTGTTAATTTAGAACAATCGGTAAAAGCATATTTTCCAATGCTTGTGACGCTATTGGGAATCTCAATACTCGTTAATTTAGAGCAACCTTCAAAAGCATAATTTTTAATGCTACTCACGCTATTAGGAATGATTATTTCTCCTATAGCCTCCGTTGAGCAAGTTACGATATTTGTTTTCGTTGAATCATTATAAACCAGGTAACCATCCACACAGCCATTTACGCATTTAGCTCCCCATGGCGTCCCGGATGCAGTCCCTGCATAAAGAATATTCAATATATTGTAGAATGCGTCTCTTCCTATACTAGTAACACTATTAGGAATCTTAATATTTGTTAGGCCAACGCAATTGTATAAAGCCCTATCTCCAATGCTGACAACACTATTAGGAATGGTCATGCTTGTCAATCCAGAGCATTTGTAGAATGCTGAATTTCCTATACTGGTAACGCTGTCTGGAATGATAATACTCGTAAGGCCTGTACAATTGGAGAATGCAGAATTTCCTATGCTGGTAACATTTTTACCAATAATTACACTCGTTAGTTCTGAGCAATCGGAAAATGTGGAATTTCCTATGCTTGTAACGCTATCGCCTATAATATACTCAGTCACATGCGAACCAAAAATATCCTTCGATTTGAAGTTTCCTCCTACTATTGCGTTTGACTGCAAAACTACGCTTGTCAGATTATCAAAAGCTGAATTTCCAATACTGGTAATGTTATTAGGAATTGTTACCGTCTTCATTGCTGAACAGCCAGCGAAAGCCCTCCTCCAATACGAGTAACACTAGAAGGAAACTTAATACTCGTTAGACTCTCACAACCTCTAAATGCATTATTACCAATGTTAGTTACATTATTGCCAAGAGTTACGTCCTTCAAACCAACGCAATTTTGAAAAGCCCAATCTCCAATACTTGTGACACTATTAGGTATCTCAATACTTGTAAGACCGACACAATGAAAGAATGCGGAAATCCCAATGTTGCTTATACTATTGGGAAGTTTTATACTTGTTAAACCTGTACAATTAGAGAATGCAGAATATCCAATACTATCAACATTATTACCAATTATTACATTCTTCAGTTTTGAGCAATCGGAAAATGCGTAATCCCCAATACTGGTAATGCTATCGCCTATTATATACTCTGAGACTTGCGAGCCAAAGATATTGCTTATATTGGAATGGGAATATTTAGAATAAGTTCGACCGACTATTGCTTGTGAACGCAACTCAACATTCGTTAGACTACTGCAACCCGAGAAAGCATCATCTCCAATAGTGGTGATACTATTAGGAATTGTTACACTCGTTAGGTTAGAGCAATTGTAGAAAGCACTACTAGCAATAGTCTCTATTCCCTCTGGAATCGTGTAAGCGCCAGAATAGGAAGTTGGCATAAAAATAAAGAGACGAGTATTGTATATTGGGGCCTTCAAATTAGAGCAACCACGGAATACGTAATTACCGATATTATTTACGCTATCAGGTATAATCACATTTGTTAAACCTGTGCAATTAGAGAATGCCGCATATTCAATACTTGTGACACTATTGGGGATTTCAATACTCGTTAGACCTGTACAACGTTCAAATGCTTCTCTTCCAATATTGGTAACACTATTGCCGAAAGATATACTTGTTAGTTTAGTACAGCCATAGAAGACCTTTTCTCCAATATTTGAAATACCATCCCCGATATTCACGCTCGTAAGGCCAGAGCATCCGGAAAAAGCGGAGTTTCCGATACTTGTGACACTATTACTAATGACGACATTTGCTATACCCGCACAATTAGAGAAAGCACTTTCTCCTATGCTAGTGACGCTATTAGGAATGATAAGTTCGCCTTTAGCTGCCGTTGAACAAGTGACAATGTTTGTTTTCGTTGAATCACTATAAACCAAGTAACCATCCACGCAACCATTTATGCATTTTGCGCCCCATGGCGAACCGGATGTAGTTCCTTTGTATGTAATATTTCGTACGTTTTTAAAAGTACTCCATCCAATATTTGTAACACTAGTGGGAATAATCACATTTGTCAAGCCAGAACAATCTTCAAAAGCATAATTTTTAATGCTAGTCACACTATTAGGGATGATAAGTTCGCCTTCAACTGCCGTTGAACATGCAACTAAATATGTTTTCGTTGAATCACTGTAAACCAGATTCCCCTCTACGCAACCGTTTATGCATCTTGCTTCCCACGGAGAGCCAGATGCTTTTCCTTCGTATGTAATATTTCGTACATGATAGAATGCAAAACTCCCAATATTAGTAACACTACTGGGAATATCAATATTGCTAAGACCTGTGCAATTAGTAAAAGCGTATTCTCCTATACTAGTGACGCTACTAGGAATAATCACGTTTACCATACCAAGGCTGCCATAAAAGGCATAAGACCCAATGCTAGTGATACCATGTGCTATAGATACATTGGAAATGCTCCCTCTATACGAATACCATGGAGCACCTGCATAACGAAAATCCGTCATTCTACCTGTGCCGCTGATGGTTAATGTGCCGTTAGCATCAATGGCCCATGTAAGATTGTCACCACATGTGCCACTTTGAGCAAATAAAGTACCGACATTTACCAGAATAGCGAAAATAAGAGTAATAAGTTTGTGGTTCATTATAAGTTAATTTATAATTGTTAAAAGAAAAAGTGAGCCAACTGCAATTGGTTCATTCGGGTCTCGACTCCCATAGTCTCCAATATACGCAGAAAGCCCACGTGAACACGTGAGCGTTTCGCAATACTTAGGAAGACTAAATCAAATTGTCGAGAAATGAATGAATCCTCAAATAAAGCAAACGCTTGATTTTCAGTGCAACGCTTTGCACTTATATACAAATACCGCTTATAAAAGTGGTAATAAATTGGTTCGTCTAAACCTTTGCGGGTGCAAAGGTAGTCATTTTTTCTGATATACGCAAATATGTGTGCTATTTTTCACATGTATTCTCGATAAAATATTGTAAATGTCTCGGAAATGGCAGGTAAATGGCACGCAACACTTGCGTATATGCGATATTTGTCGTACCTTTGCACCAAAAATGAAAGAAACAGATATGATTAAAGTAGCAATTCTCGGATATGGTAATATAGGCCGTGCAGCGGAAGAGGCCATCCGTGCCGCTTCGGATATGGAGTTAGCGGGAATTTTCCATCACAATGACTGTTTGGACAATTTGGACGCAGATGTTGTCTTGCTGTGTACACCGACGCGCGAAGTGCCTAAGTATGCCGCAGTGTTGGCGGCTAAGGGAATATGCACGGTGGACAGTTTTGATATACACGGTCAGATCAGCGGTCTGCGTGAGCAGTTGAACCCGTTGTGCGAGACCAACAAAACAACGAGTATCATCTCTGCCGGTTGGGATCCGGGCACAGATAGCATGGTGCGTGCGCTGCTGATGGCTATGGCACCCAAGGGAATAACGTACACTAATTTCGGTCCGGGTCGCAGTATGGGTCACTCTGTGGCAGCCAAGGCCATTGCGGGAGTAAAAAATGCGCTGAGCATGACTATTCCGTTAGGAACGGGTGTTCATCGCCGCATGGTGTATATCGAGTTGGAGAAAGGTGCGGATTTCAAGACCGTAGAGGCTGCGCTGCTGAAGGACGACTATTTTGCTCACGACGAGACGCATGTTATCCAAGTGGACGATGTGGATGCGCTGAACAATGTGGCGCACGGCGTTCACTTGACGCGTTCAGGCGTATCGGGCGAGACGCACAATCAGCGCTTTGAGTTCAATATGGAGATCAATAACCCTGCGCTGACAGGACAAGTGATGGTCAGTTGCGCGCGCGCGGTATATAGAATGAAAGCGCGCGGGCAATACGGCTGCAAGACTATGATAGAAATAGCGCCTGTGGATATGCTGGCAGGTACGGTAGAGGAAAACATAAAGGCACTCGTGTGAGTGCCTTTTGTTTTGTTACATCGGTAAGTATATTACCTGTTTCGTTTCAAACCATTCTCCCGGAAACCACTGACTGCATGGTGTCACTTCCACCGTTTTCTGGAACGGTTTGAGTTCGTCGCGCAGGTCTCCGCCCTTGAGTACGACGAGTCCGTTAGGAACAGCGTTGCGCTGCTTGGAGGAGATATTCTTCTGCACCAGTTTGACGAGGTCCGGCAGTGGCATTACGGCGCGGCTGACAACGAAGTCGAACTTCTGCTTCTCTTCCTCTGCGCGTTCCTGCTTGCACACTACGTTGTTCAGTCCGAGTGCTTGTGCAACTTCTGTGGCTACTTTGATTTTCTTGCCGATTGAGTCAATCAGCGTGAACTGACATTCCGGAAAGAGGATAGCCAACGGAATACCAGGGAAACCGCCTCCGGTGCCGACATCCAGGATGGTGGTGTGCGGTTGGAACGGCAACAATTTGGCTATAGCCAGCGAGTGCAACACGTGGTGCTCATACAGGTTGTCTATATCCTTGCGCGAGATGACGTTGATCTTGCTATTCCAGTCTCTATACAGCGCATCAAGCTGAGCAAACTGCTCAGCCTGACGATCTGTTAATTTGAAGTATTCAGAAATCAGCATTCAGTTTTCAGATTATCTTTCAACTTTACTCTGCCATGTTGGTGAATACGTTCTGAACGTCTTCGTCCTCCTCGATTTTGTCGATGAGTTTCTGAACAGACTCGCGTTGCTCGTCGCTCAGTTCCTTAGTGTCGTTCGGAATACGTACAAACTCCATAGCCTGAATCTCAAATCCGTGCTCCTCGAGGTACTTCTGCATATTGATGGCCTCGTTGAAGTCCGAATAGATGACGATGGTGTTTTCCTCCTCGTCAACACCCAGTTCCTCAACACCGAAGTCGATAAGTTCAAGCTCCAGTTCTTCCAGATCAATGCCGTCCTTCATCGTAACGGTGAAGCAAGCTTTGCGGTCGAAGAGGAATTGCAGCGATCCTTGTGTGCCCAGAGTGCCGCCGAACTTGGTGAAATAGGAGCGGATGTTAGCCACCGTACGCATGTGGTTGTCCGTAGCGGTCTCCACGAAGATAGCAATACCATGTGGACCGTATCCTTCGTAGTTGATCTCCTTGTAGCCTTCTGACGATTTATCGGTTGCTTTTTTGATAGCACGATCGATATTGTCCTTCGGCATGTTCTCACGCTTACACTGTTGGATCAGTGCACGCAGACGTGGGTTGGAGTCTGGATCCGGACCGCCCTCACGAGCAGCGATAGTGATTTCCTTACCCAGTTTAGTAAATGTGCGGGACATGTGTCCCCAACGTTTCAATTTGGTTGCTTTGCGATATTCAAATGCGCGTCCCATATGTTATAGTTTTTTTGTTTGTTAATAAGTTCTTGGTTAGACGGTAGCCGATCAAAGCTACCGTCCATAATATTGCTTATTCAGCAGGCTGAGCTTGTTGCTCCGGTTGTTGTTCCGGTTGAGCAGGCTGCTCCGGTTGCGGATCAGCGTGGTCAAGGAAGGTCTCGAAGTGTACTTCCTCGAAGGTGATCTTGAATTCTACACGGCGGTTCTTCTGACGACCAGCTTTGGTCTTGTTGTCAGCGATAGGTACTTCCATACCGTAACCGTGTGCGCTCAGTCGATCATCAGGAACACCCTGCGAAATCAAGTACTTCATTACCGAGTTAGCACGTTGCTCTGACAGCTTCTTGTTGAAGTCTGCGTTACCGGTATTGTCGGTGTGACCCTGTACCTCAACGATATAATTGCCGTTCTCAACAAAGACCTTGGCAATCTGGTTCAACAGCGGGAAGGATTTCTTCTTGATAGAAGCCTTACCGGTCTCGAACTCGATACCTTGCATAGCCTTCTGGAGCAATTGACGTACTTCGCGTTTAACCTCAGGACAACCCTTGTTAGCCTTCACACCCGGTACAGCAGGACATTCGTCCATGTAGTCAGGCACTCCGTCGCCGTCGGTATCTGCGTCACAACCCTTGGCATCAACGAACTTGATTGCTTCCGGCTTAGTGTTCGGACACTCGTCACGGTAGTCAGGCACTCCGTCACCATCGGTATCCAGCGGACAACCAACCGAGTCAATCTTACCATATGCCTCTTGCGGTGTACCCGGACATTGGTCAAGATAGTCAGGCACTCCGTCGCCGTCGGTATCCAGCGGACAACCCAGTGTGTCAATTTTGCCATATGCTTCTTTAGGCGTACCCGGACACTGATCGATGTAGTCAGGCACTCCATCGCCATCGGTATCCAACGGACAACCAATCGAGTCAACCAAGCCGTTAACCTCCTTAGGTGTACCCGGACAGAAGTCTCGGTAGTCTTCTACACCGTCACCGTCGCTATCCAGCGGACAACCGACTGAGTCAACAAAACCGATAGCCTCTTGCGGTGTACCCGGACATAGGTCGAGGTAGTCAGGCACTCCATCGTGGTCTTCATCCAACGGACAACCGCGTTCGTCCACAGCAACGCCGAGCGGCGTATTAGGACACATATCCAGTTTGTCCCACACACCATCTTTGTCTTTATCGCGGCGATTGCTACCCCAGCAGATAGAGAAGCCGAGAGCGAGGTTGATTTTCTTAGTTTTGTCGGGAATGACATACAGCGGTTTCTCGCTGCCCTGAATAGCGGCGTAGGAAGTAGGAATGTAGTCCATTGCGAGCGTCATGTTAATACCGTCATACGGCATGAAACTGAGGCCGGCACCGATATTGCTGTATTTGCCGTTCTCCATGAGCGAGTAAGAAGCCGCGATATTGAACCAGTTGCACGGACGGAATGCGAGACCGATGGTCAACTCTTCATATAGGCGCGCGTTATAAAGACGTGTAGCCGATACGATACCGAAACCGATGCGGTTCTCCCAGAAATTAGCGTCCAAACCGATATTGAGTTTAGCCGAAGGCATCTTGCAGTAGCCTTTGCCCTGACGTTGGAAGGTCGCGCTGTTGGCAATGCCGATCAGGTTGTTCTTAACCGAGTCAAGCAGCAATTGGGTCGAGAAATTGCCTTCGTTGTCACGGAACGCAGGGTCGCCATAGTCGAACTCACCCACGCCGTTGAACGTAGTATCCAGATTGCAGATGTATTTTTGTGCCTTGTTCCAATAGATGAAACCCAAATCATTGAGAGCTACACTCAGTTGCAGGTTCTCAATAGGCTTGTATGCAAAACCGAAGTCGATGGCTGCACCCATACCCGACGGAGTAATCATCTTCCATACATTGCGGTAATCAACCAGACTATCCAGTGCGACACCGCCGTTCTGGAACTGCTGAGTATATTCCTGCATGGTCTTGCCCTCTGCTGACGGCAGTCTGCTGAAATCAATCGGTCCGGCTACGTTGAGTCCGAACTGCGCGTTGATGTTCATCCATTCCGGATTAGACTTGATCTGTAGCATCTTGCTATTAACACTCATGTCCATTTGACCGAACAGAATCTTCAGTTTACCACCGATAGTCCACTGTTCGTCTAAACGGTGGCTATAGCCTACTGCCATCTCCGTATAGAGCGTTGCACCCAAACCGAGGCCGTTGAAGTTCATCACATTGGTGCCGCCGGTGAGGTCGGTCATACCGCCGTTCAGAATGAACTCGAACATGCTCTTCGGAGTTGTTTCGCCTACTTCGATATGTTCGTTGAAACCGATAGTCAGGTAGCCGTCATCTTTGATACGGAAACCCATATTGAGCAGACCGAGTGTCAAGTCGGTGTTGAAATAGAGCATGCTGCGGTTGAACTGCTTGAGGAACAATTGTTTGTCACCTGCCTCCGGATGGAGTGGGGTAACGGTCTTGCCTGTCGCAGGGTCAACATAGAACATATCGCTGATAGTCAGCACGTTGTTGCCTACGCCAAGCGTCATCCATCCCAGCGGAGTGAAATTGATATAACCCTTGCTAACCGGTTGGAAGGCCGGGTTGATGGTGTGGCGCATCGGAGCGTTCTCAAGGAAATACAAGGTGTTCACTTGTTGAGCGCTTGCGCTGATGGCTGTCAATGCCAAGAGGACAATGGTCCAAAACTTACGATTCATATGCATGGCTTAGTCCTCCTTATTTATTGTTCTTATCTTTGTTTCCATTCAGGTTCAATACAGCATCCACATGACCTGTCAAGCCGATCTGCATTTTGATGCCCGAGTCACCGGTGATCTTCACGTTGAAGGCACCTTGCTCGAAGGCGTACTTGAGCGACTCGTCATCCACCCACAGCGAGTACATGATGTGGTCGATTTCCGGGAAAACATCCAGTTGCTTCTTGCTAATCGAAGCTACCACATTCGACTTGTTGGTTTCAGATATAGTCCAAACACCGTTAGCGTAGACGAACTTAGGCGGATTGATACGCAGCGTGTCCGACTCGAAGAGCGTCAGCGGCTTGCTTGGGTCCTCCGGATCCTTGATGATGTTGCCGTTCTTGTCATAGCAGCGGAATAGCGCCTTGATCTGCAAAGGTATGGTGCTCTCGGTGAGCAGCAGCAACTTGATGTTCGCAAGTTTCAAAGTGTCGACGATCTCTACATCGTTCAGCATCGAGTCAAGGTCCACCTTCGAGAGATTGACGTTCTTCAGCGTATCGGTATAGACGATCTGCGTTCCTTGGTTGAACATCATCGGCAGCGTAGCTTCTGCTTCCACACGGATGGTGGTGTTCTGCGTTACGCGTATCTGCGGCGTCTTCTGCCAATCGAAGTTAATGTTGAAGTTATATGCCAGTTGTTGCGGCATGTCGGCAAACAATTTGTCGATACGGCCGCCGGCAGCTGACTTGTCGAAAACGAAAACGGTATTCTCGGTCGAATCGCCAATATTGCTGGTTACAGGATCCAGATACTCGCCTTTCGGAAAGTGGTGTTCCAGTACACGCGAGTTGCTTGCGCCGAATTCAGCGTAGTGCTCGTGACCGGCTGAGTCAACGGTAAACAAGTAGTCACCACCCATGATGAGCGCACCCGCTACGTGGGTGTATATCTTAGTACGAATGACAGGGTCAGAGAAAGGCAAACGTGCTTTCTTGATGAAATCCAACTCTCCCCAAACCTTAGTGAAATCAACGGTATCGCTATCGTACATCTCGTTTGACTGCTTGAAGAAACCCCACAATGCCTTGTAGTCGATGAATTGTACCTTCAGGTCATATCTGAATTGTGCATCGTTAGGAATAGTTACTTTCGTGCCGGCCGGGATGTTCAGCGTGATATAGCAGTGGAATATGCACGAGTCAACCACGTTGCTGCGGTATGCTGTGTATTGGTCCGGAGTCAGATTGCGGTTCTTCATCATGCAGATGGTGAAGTTGTCCACCTCGATAGGCATTGGCTGACCGAACGAGTTGATCGAACCGTCCTTGGTGTAAACGGTCATCTTGTTGCCTGCCGGACGGTTGATGTTCGAGCCAAGATCCAGTTCCACCTTCTGTACATATTCCCACTTCATCTCAGGCATATTGCTCTGGTTCAGCGTGGTGGTGAAGTTGGCCAATTCAATCAGCGCACTATCCAGACGCTCTTCGTCCAGCTCCTTGTTGATTCCCTCCAACTTCAGGGTCATCGGGAAATCAATTACGAAATTAGAGCCGTTACCGGTAATCTTGTTGTCTGCGTCCAAGTCGGCGGCAATACGATCGTGTACGTTCAGTCCGAACTCCTTGCTGGAGATGTACTTCTTCAAATCAACCTGGTGGTACTTGCGGTTGATGTTGAACGTGTCTTTCCATGTAATGACACCCATATTGTTCAACGAATCGATGTAGATGTTTGGCACTTTGCCCAATACATCCTTCAACGAGGCCTTGATACTACCTACAGGCAGCACCAAACCCATGTCCACTTCTGCGCGGCCATCGATATTCGTAAAATCGATGTCCGAATGGCAACCTGCTACCAGCAGGCCAACCATCGTTACAGCCATTGCGGCTCTCAGTTGGTTTAGATATTTCATACTTACTTTAATATTGAAATTTCTTTTCACTTTTCACCTTTCACTTTTCATTTTGTCCACGCGAAAGGCGCGGGCGCAATCACGCACGCATACAAAATTGGCTGCAAAATTACTACAAAAATTGCACATATGCAAATTTTTTCTCTACTTTTTGTCATTGTAGCCCCAATATGAACATTTTTTGCTCCTTGAATGTGTTGTGAATTAGTCGGTTGTGCGGTTATTGTTCCCACGAGATAGGATTCTGTAGTGTCCTCAAATTGTATGTCTAGTTGAATAATGGGTGCCCACAAAATTGATTTCTCGTAAATAATAGCACTTTTTTCTGTACTTTACGTCAATTATTGTTTCCAACTATTGCACATATAAAAAATAAGCAGTACTTTTGCACCAGAATAAAACCTATTGCCGAAAGACTTAACCTTAATTAGTACCTAATTTCTTTCTTCTACAGAAAGATCTACAATGCGAAAGCAAAGTAGTGCGTTATTACCAAAATTACCTTAAAATGACCCCGTTTGGGGGAAATGAGAAAGATTGTTGAAATTGAAAAACGATGTACGTGAGTATGTCGTTTTTTTGTGCCTTTTGCCATAATATTGTGAGATGTACGCAATGGTCGCGAGATTGTCGTGGTAAACAACTTTTTGATACTGTGGTTAGACAGTTGTATTTCTATATATATTCAGAGTTTCCCTTGTCTTTTTTTACCTTTCATCTTTCGTATACCCTTGGTATACTCTTGGAATGCTCTCGTAAGAGTCTCGGGAATGACTAAGAATCACTAACGTTGATTTTTCGAACACAGCGTTCGAAAAACATTTTTAACTATCAAAAATTTGCGTATATAAAAAATTAGTTGTATCTTTGCGCGGTTTTCGCATGTAAGCGAAGCAGTATTTTGGAACAATAACGCAATTTTATGAAGCCTTGTGCCCTGTTTTCGCCTTTAGCATGTGCGGCGAGTTCGTTGCATGCCAAAGGCAAAATTACAACCGAATTCGGCGATTCGACCAAGACCCATGTCTTTACGCTGAAGGCAAATCTACTTACCCGTGGTGAATGGAAACAGGGCGAGTTGCACATTTTTGGCTTGAACGGTTTGCAGACATATATAATGGAAACACTATCCCATCTCGATTTCAAATGATGGCATGGTGTTTCCATTTTAATTGTATATATTTGTATAACCTTTTGTCCTTGTCTAAATCAAAATCATAGATATTATGAAACGAAAACATTTACATCTTCGATTGTGGGTGACGATGGCACTCACTATGTTTGTCTCTGTGGCTCGGCTCCATGCAGGCGAAAACGATTATTTGGAAAGTTTTAGTCACTAACACGTAACTAGTATGGGTAATGGTGTACTGCGCTTCAACATCCCGGTTTGGGTTTGGGGAAATAAAGGACAACACGATTATTACTTAAGGTGCTCAGATGCATGTAATCAAGCAAATGATACCTATATTTGGTATTCTTTGGATGGCAGTAGCGAAAACAAACGTTGTATTTCGTTTGGCGGTCATGAAAAGGATATTAATAATAACAATGGGAATAAAGGTCGAGGATATATTTGGGTTCATCCTAATTGCGGTAACATCATTATACGCAACACATATGATGCAGTTCCGGTAACCGTTACCGACCACGATGGAGGTAATTGGACGGAAGTGTATCTAAAACGTAAATCTGATGCAGAGTGGAATCCTATAACGTATATAGAATTCGATTGGTATCTTCCGACAAGTTTACAAGATGAAAAATTCTTTGTAGGAATCAAAGCAGATGTTTGGAAAAAAGACGGTGGTCGATATGATACATATAATTGGCAGTGGTCGGATAAATTTGAAGGAGGAAAAACTCCGCAATCTCCGGAATTGTATGACCCATACCTGCATACAGTGAATGAGAATGGTACCGCTGGTTATGGTTATGCAGCCATACCTTATGTTACTTATCAAGAACCGCTTTGGTACTATACATCATTAAATGGAAAGAAACAAAGTTGCACATCGCAATCAGGTACACTCTATGTGCCGACAACTGATAAAGTGCAGAGTGGTTTCTATGCTACTTTTAATATTTATCCGGACAAACAAGGTAACCCTAATACTCAACAAGAATTAAGCACCAACAAGGTTAGTATTCCTGCCTATCACAAATTATATGATTTGAAAGCAGAAGAACAGCGCGATAAGCAAAAGAGCATGACGGGAACTACGGTTGTCAGTTGGGAGGTAAAGACTCCGAAAGAGCAAGACTTGGTAGAAGGCGATTTCTTTGAGATTCAACGCAGTCTTATGTCGGACTTCTCAGGTGCGCAGTCGATAGCAGTTGTTCCCTATTCGTCTGATACCAGCACGTACCATTATGCGGATGATATCACGGCACTGAAGAACCCGACCGATACAGGCACATATACTTCGTTCACTAAATACTA
>JAEEGK010012105.1_pt1 | contig 19655 bp, 10 predicted proteins | sample 8958771 | NCBI WGS metagenome assembly JAEEGK01 (sample SAMN16246547, study PRJNA631951) | gut metagenome | biome: gut microbiome; feature: rumen; material: SC-attached | host: Bos | place: Iran: Karaj | collected 2018-10
TAAAAAATTAAATTAAATGATTTAATTTACAATTAAAAAAAAAATGAAATAAAAAGAAAAAAAACTATTAATGAAAATCAAAGACTTCATATTAAAATTAGTCAATTAGATAAACAATTAGAAAAAGAAAAAGAAGAAAAAATAAATTTAATTAACAAATTGACTAAAATAAATAAAAATAATACTCAATTGAAAAAAAAATTAAAAGAATTAGAGAAGAATTATAAAAATTTAATATCTAAAAATAATGAAAAAGATGAATCAAATATAAAAAAAGAAATTCCAAAAGATACTTTTTTCCAAACTGGAATTGATGAAATAAAAAATAACAATATAAATGATGATGTGAATATATTATTAAATGAAAATAATGATGAGGAAATAAATAATATTGAAAAAAAAGAAATTGCTATTCAAACTGATATAACACAAGAAGATTTTATTAATAAAAAAATTGAATTTGAAGAAATTAAACCAAAAGAAATAATTATTTATAAAAAAAATGAACAACAATTAAACAATAAATTTTTAAATGAAAATGAAAAAAATAAAATTAATAAAGAAGAAGATGAAAAAGATGAAGAAGAAGAATACAAACAAAATAATGAAAAAAATAAAATTGATGATGAAGATGAAAAAAAAGAAGAAAATAATATAAATAATGATGATTATAATAAACAAGAAATAACAGACCAAAAATCAGAGAAAGAATTAAATAAAGAAACAACTGAAAATAAAAATGAAATACAAACAGAAAATGGATTTGATCCTTTAAATGATTTATTAAAAGAAATTGAAAATGAAGAAACAAATAAATTAACTGATTCAAAAAAAGATTATGAAAATGTATTTGAAAAATATGTAACTAGTGAAAATAAAAATGAAGAAAAAAATAATGAAACAATACCAAAACAAGAAACTCAATTATTTGAAAAAGAAGACTCAAAAATTGTAGAAAGTATCAAAAAAGAAGAAACTAATGACAATAAAGAAAATAATGATTATTATAATTCATTTTCAAATAATAATTATCAAAATACAGATAATTTAATAAAAAGCAATAATACAGAAAAGGATAATAATGAAATTAATATGAATGAAAAAGAAAATGAAAATAAAATGAAAGAAAATGATAAAGAAGAAATAATTGAAACTATAAGTGATATTAATGATAAAAGAAAAAATATTAATAATAAAGAGGAAAATAATGAAATATCAGAAAATATAATTAAAGAAAATAATGATATCGGACAAAATAAAGATTTGAATTTAAATAAATATATTGAAGAGAGAAAAAAATCAGATAATAGTGATTATAAAAAAATAAGTATTGAAAATATTAATAATAAAGATAAAGAAGAACTCAATAATATTAAAAATAAAAATTTAGATATTGAAAATAGAAAGAATAATATTAATAATGAATATTATAATAAAAATATAGAAGAAGAAGAAGAAAAAATTGAAAATAATTTTAATGAATATGAAAAAAATAACAATGATGAAAAAAAAGAAGAAGAAGAAAATATAAAAGATAATGAAAATGTTGTTAAAGAAATAAAAAACAATCAACAAATGAAATATATGGATAATGAAGAATATGAAAATAATTTAATCTTAAAAGGAGAATTAGAAAATATAAAAGAAATTAAAAGAAATGAAAAAGAAGATTCTATAGAAGAGAATTCAAAGGAAGAAAAAATAAATGAAAATCTTATAAATTCATTTAAAAACAATAAAAATTATGAAAAAGATTTATTACTTAGTAATGAAAATGAAGAAAATGAATATAAAGAAAATGAAGAAGAAAATGATAATGAAGAAAATGAGAAAAGAGAAAATAATACTGAAAATAAATATAAAGAAAATGAAAATGAAGAAGAAGAAAATAGAAATAATGAAAATAAAAATGAGGAAAATGAAAATGAAGAAATAGAAAATGAAAAAAATGAAAATAAAAATAATGAAATTAAAGAAAAAAATGTTTCAGATAATAAAAATTTAAATGAAAAATCAAATCCTGAAAGTGAAATGTCAGATAGTGAAATGTCAAGAAGAAAAAAAAGTAATTCTCAATCAAGTAGTTTAGATAGTTTATCAATAGAATCAAATAATGAAGAAAAAAGAATAATGTCAAATCGAAAAATGAAAATGGAAAAAGAAAACCCACAAATAAAACTTAAAAAAAAGCCAAAAAGTTCCAAAACATTTGCAAATGAAATATTATCTAATTTTCAAAAGATAAATTTAAATGAATCAAATAAAAAAGATTCTATTTATAATGAATCAAATAAAAAAGATTCTATTAATAATGAATCAAATAAAAAAGATTCTATTAATAATGAATCAAAAAATAATGAATTAGATAAGAATGAATCTGAATTAAATAAATTAAATGAAATTGGACAAAATAATAATGAAGAGCAAAATAAAGAAATAAATAGTATTTCTAAATCATATGAATCTGATATTTCTAAAGATAACAATAAAAAAAATAATTCAATTAATAATAATATAAATTATGGAGATGGTGATGATGAATTTGGTGATGAAGATTATTAATTATTACAATATATTTACTATATATATTTTATTTTTTTAACACTATTTTAATTAAAAAATATTTTTTTCCTTTTTATAATTAACAAATAATTTCTCAAAATCTATAATTTATTTAACAAAATTATGAAAAATAGACAATTAAAAAATGATAATATTATATAAAATAACAAATAAATTAAATATATTATTAATATAAAAAAATATTTGAAATTATTTAAAAAAATATTTTTATACTCCAAAATTTGTAATTAACCAAGAATTAAAAGTTCCTCCATTCATACACATTAAATTTCCATTTTCTATTCTTAAAGTAACTTCTTTAGTTTTAACATCATCTTGAAAAGAATAAGTAATTGCATTAACTTGATCAATTTTCACATTTTCAATCCATTTTCTTAAATATAAATCATTAACATCTCTTTCAATTAAAGTAACAATTTGATTTCCTAATTCAATATCATCTTTCATATCTTCTTCATTTGATAAATTATTATTTAAATCATTTGAATTACAAATTAAATTTTTAACTTTATTTTTTTCATCTTCTGATAAACCACTTCCAGTAAAAATATCATATCCTAGTCCATGTAATTTTCTTAATACATCAGTTAAAATTTCAATATCTGAATTTTCTGATTTTGGAATTTCTCTTTTTTCATTTGTTATACTTAATTTTTCTTTTAACATTTTAGTTTCTGAATTTAAATTTTCTATTTCATTTATTAAATTTTTATTATCTTCATTATTTGCTTCAATTTCATTTTTTAATTGATTTTTTTTTTGTTTATATTCTAATCTTTCTTTATATAATTCACTTTTTAATTTTTTATATTCTTCATAATATTTTCTTGCTTTTTGTCTTATTTCTTCATTTGATGTGTTTAAAGAAAAAATTATTTCATTATATGCATTTGATAATTCTGTGAATTTATTATATAACATTTCATTCATTTCTTTTAATTTTTCATAATCTTTCGGTAATATATTTTCATAATCTGAAGATATAATTTCTTTTAATTGTTTTATATATTTATCATTAATAAATTGGTCTAATTCTAATCCTTTTCTATCCATTTCTTCTTCGTCTATTGCTGATATTGATAAATCTGATAAATCATCATCAAATTGCTCTTTTTGTAAATTATCTTCTGTTTCTTCGTTTAAATCTTTATAACTTTTCTTTTTTTGCTTTTGCTTTTTTACATCCATATTATTTTTTATTTAATTTTAAAATTTTAATATTAATTAAATTAATTTATTTAAATTCATAATTATTTTTATTTAATCTATTTATTCCTATTCTTATTATATAATTATAATATATTATTCATTTATATTATTATTAATTAAAATTTCAAACTTTAATATGATAAATTAAAGAAATTAGTAGATTTAATTAAATATTAAAAAATATATTTTAAATATTTTTAAATTTAATAAAAATTCATAAAAATAAATAATAATAAATTTTTTTATAGATAATATTAAATAAATGAAAAATATTAAAATAGAAAAAAATATTATGAAATATTTTTTATTTTAATTATTATTGAAATTTATTAAATTTTGAATTATGAATAAATTTAAATTATCAATTTTAAAATTTAAATATGAAGCATTTTTCTGAAAGAGGCGCATTAAATTATTATCAACAAATTAAAACACCAAATAATATAATATCCTTTGAAAATCATTATTCAAAATATTATGAATCACCAATTTTCATTTTAAATACTAATAGAGGTTTAAATATTAAAACAGAAAAAAATCACGTAATTGGAATTACAAAAAAAGTCATTAATCAATATATGCCAAATTTTAATAAAGAAAAAGAAAGAAAAGAAGGAACTGAATCTTATCAATATCAAAGTTTTCGTTATGGTAATAGAGATTTAAAAAATGATGAAAATAAAATAATAAGAATATTTCAAAGAGGACTTGCAGATATGAAAAATTTAAATCAAAGTGAAAGACATTTTAATTTAAATCAAGATATTAATATATTAAAATTAAATAATGATTATTCTAGAAATTTTAGTGAAAAAGAAATATTATTAAAAAATAATCTTGATTATAAAAATGAAAAAAAATATATTAAATATAACTCAGATGAAAGTGATAAAAATTCAGATTTTGAATTAAATATCATTTCAAAAAAAAAAAATCAAAGAACAATATCAAATCCTGAAATAAATAAAGAAAATAAATATCATGGAAATGCATATTATAGAAGGAAAAAATATTGGGAATCAAAATCAAATTCAAAAGATAAAGAATCTAGTAAAGATTCATATGATAGTTTAAATCATTATAAAAATAACAATAATATAAATAATAATATTTATAATTTAAAAGAAAATTTGAAAATTAAAATTAATGATACTCAGAATAATTATGGTTTAACTAATTCATTTATTTCTAGGAATAATATTTTTTATAAAAAATTACCAATTAATCAAGTTACTTTTATTTCAAAAAAAATAGAAAGAATAAAACAATTACCTATTCTTAATTTATCTTTTATTAGTAAAAAAGTTAATAATATTAAAAAAGTTGTAATTAATAATATTTGTTTTATCACTAAATTAGAAAAAAAAATATTATTTATTCCGAAATTAAATATTTCTTTTATGTCAAAGTGTCAAAAAAAAATTAAATATTTTCCTCAATTAGATGTTTCATTTATTTCAAAAAAAATAATAACTTTAAATTCAAAATTTATTAAATTAATTCCTCAAGAAAATTTTGAAAAAAATTATTTCTCAAAACAGATTAATAAATCTAAACCTAAAATAATTCACAAATTTTCTCATTCTGGAACTGCATTTTCAATTAATAAAAAAGCTTCAAAGGAAAATTTAATATTAGAAAAATCTGCTAAAATTGAAAAAGCAAATTCATTTTCTTTAGAAAAAGGTACAATTAAAAAACCAATAATTCCTTTATTACATTATACAAAATATATAAAAGATAAAAAAGAAAATATTTCTATTAAAAAGAATATTAACAAAGAATGTTTTATTACAAAATTATATTATCACAATTATAACATTAATATAATGAATGAAATAATATTAAAAAAACCAATTTCAAACAGTTGTTTTATTTCAAAAAATATATTACCATTAATAAAAAAGCCAATAAGCAGTCAATATTTCATAACAAAAAAATATAAAAAAAAACCAATAAAAATTCCATTAAAAGAAAAAAGTTATATTTCAAAAAAATATTTTATAAAAGCATTTAAAAAACCAATTCAATCAGAGAGTCAAATATCAAAAATAAGAACAATAACAATTAATTCAATAAAGCATCCAATGACACAAATTTGTTATATCACAAAAAAGAATAAAAAATCTTTTGAATTAAAAGAAACTATTAATAAACTTGAAAAAAGTATATTAACTCAATCCCAAAAAAATATAACAGAACCAATAAAATTAATAAAAAAAAATCAAACAAATAATAATAATTTAATAATAGATTTATCAAATACAAAACCTAAAAAAAAGACAAGAAGAGGAGGAAAAGCTGCAAGAAGAAGACATTCAAACCATTCAAATAATTCAAAAAATTCATCTGATTATTCTCAAAATTCTAATTTAAATATATCTAAAAGTTCATTTAAATCAGAAATATCAATTGAAATGAATAATAATTTTGAAATTAAACCTACAACTAAATCTTTTTCTGAAGATAAATTAAATACAAATGATATAAATAAAAAAGATAATAATTTACCTATTCCACCAAAGAAAAAAAATAAAAATGAATATACTTTACAAATGGAACATGAAGTTGAAATTCAAATTGATGAAAATAAATCTTCAAAATACTTTTTATCTCAAAGTAATTTATTTGATAATAATAAAATAGATAAATATAATTTATTTAAAGTGAATTATACTGAAAAAGTTAATCAAGATGAATTTAATATTTTTAATAAACAACAAAAGAGAAGATTAAAAACTCAAAAAAAAAATTATAGATCTTATAGTATTAATTTTGATAATATTAATAATTCAATTCAAACTCCTCCTAAAATTGATAGTTTAAAATTTGATAAAATAATATTTGAAGGGAAAAAATTATTTGAAAAAGAAATTGATAATAGAAAATGTAAGAAATGTATTATTCCAATTTATAATTTATCTGAAAATAATAAAAATTCAATTGATATTATAAAAAATGATGAAGATTCAACTAAAAAAATAATTTTAGCAACTAATAAATTAGATCTAGTAATAAAAAATAAAATAAGAAGGAATAGTATGAATGAAAAAAGAATAAATAAAATAAAATTAATAAAAAATATTGATAATAATGAAGAAAACATAAAAAAAAATTTAAGTATAGATTTAAATAAAACATCATTAAATAAATTAGAAGAAAATAAATCTATATTAATAGATGAAGAAGATAAAAAGTTAAACAATACAACTGAAAAAAAATTCAAAAAAATACTCATTATTCAAAATATTCCAAAACCAAAAACAATGTCATTAAATTTTATATTATCAATTAAAAACCATTCAAATTCAAATGAAATATATAAATTACCAAAATCAGTAATAGATCATTGTAATAAATTAAAAAATCCTATTTATGATGAATTATATGATAAATCACAAACTGATAGAAAAATTAATTTACATTATAGAAATAAAAGTTTAAATACTAATAAATCATCTAAAAATTTAAATGTAAATTTAGATTTGAATATAAATAATTCTTTTAATAATGGAAATTCAATGGTTAAATGGGCAAGAAAAGATTTAACAAAAGAAAATGAAAAAGCTGAAAAATTTGTTATAGATTTAAATAATAAATTAAATGAAAATTCAATTAAACATGATTTAACATCTATATTAAATATTGTTACTGTTGATAATTTTGATGATATTTCAAATAAGCTTTTAAACATTTTAAAAGATTCTGAAAATAATCAAAATAATTTTATTCATGTAATTTTAGAAAAAGCTTTTGTTGAAAAGAATTTCATTATTATTTATGCTAAATTATGTAGATATTTATGTGAAATTATTGGAGGAAAAAAACAAGATGAATGTTATTTAAGGAAAAATTTAATTGAACAAGTTAAAAATTCATTCGATAAAATAAATGAATTAGATAATAATAAAGAATTGATGTTAGAAGAATTTTATTCCAATAAAAAAAAATTTTTAGGTCTAATGAATTTAATTGTTGAATTAATTGGAGTTAAAATTCTTTCTCAAAAAATTGGTTTTTATTGCTTAAATTCATTATATGATAAATATATTGAATCTAATAATCAAAATGAATATAGTTTTAAATACATTATATTAGAAATGATAATATCTTTTATTTCAAAATTTGGAAAAATTATTTTTCAAAGAAATAAAAATGACAATAAGAATAAATTAAAAAATTTTATGAATAACAAATTATCTCAAATAAAAGATAATTTAACAATTCCAGTTCATTTAAAATATAGAATAATAAATTTATTTGAAAAAGAAAAGAATAATTGGAAAGATAGTTTATATGAAAAATCATTTATTCCAAAAGGAAAAAATGAAGAAGAAATAAAAATAACATTATCAGAAATAGATAGAGAAAATATTGTGAGAGATGATATGAAAAAATGGTTTAATTATTTAAATGAAAATAATATAATTCCAGGAAATATAAATACTAAAATATTTAATAAATACAATTGGAAATCAATTGATAATTTGATAGTAAAAGAAAAAATAGAACTAACTGAAATTATAAGATGTTTTATTGAAATTTCAATTGATTTAATTAATAAAAAAGATGATGTGTTTAAAGCAAATCAATATATTTATTGTATTATTGATTATTATTCTCAATATTTAAGTAATGAAGAATTAGTTTTATTTAATAATAAAATAATTTCTCTTTTTCTTGAAATTAATAATTTGATTATTGATAATAAATTAATTTTTGAAATACTTGGTTTTTTAATGTATAATTTAATAAATTTCAAATTATTTTATATAAAAGATTTATCAAAATTTATAGATAAAGATAAAGAAAGTATTATAAATATTTCAAAAGTTGTATATTTTGCAGTTTGTAATTCAGGAAGAGATAAAAAAAAATTTTTAAATGATATTAAACAAAATAAATTATATTCAAATAACAAAGATATTTTTAATGAGGAAATTTCTCAAAAAATAAATATTAATTAATTTATATTATTTTATTTCTTTTTTTATATTCAATATTTATATAAATTTTTATTTATTATTTTCTATATTATCTTTTTTTTCTTTTAACATTTCACTCATTTCATCAAAATTAAATTCATCATTTTCATTATCTTCAATTTCTTCACTTCCACCATTAGAAATATAAAACATTTCATTATCATCATCACCAATTTTTTCCATTTTATTATTCCTTTTTAATTCTTTTAATTTTTCTTGATTAATAAGAGTAGTTTGATATTTAACTAAAAGTGAATTATTTTTCAAATTTTCTAAAATTAAAATAGTATTTTCAATTTCAGCTTTAATATAAGATTTATTACCTTTTAATAAAGTATTCCTTGAAATTTGATTTAAAATTGGAATTAAATCAGTCATTATATTACTTAATGCATAATTACAAATATCACTTATAATACTTAAATTAATATCATTTTCTAAATCTAAACTATCAATTATTATTTTCATTAACAATCTAATATCTTGTTTAGTTAATTTAATATTCTTTAATGCTTCATATTTTTCAAATGCAGAAGATTCATTATTTAATAAAATATCTTTTAAATAATTTAAACTTTCTGCTTCTCTAAAAGGAGTAAATTTAGTTAAATTTGAAATTTCACTTGTTTCAATATTTCTTTCTAATGAAACAGGAGGATTTGTATAAATATTTCCATTTTTTAATGAAGAAATAACTGAAGAATTTTTAAAACTTTTAGAATTACTAATATTTTGATTTACTTGATTAAAATTTAAAGATGCTGAAAATTTTTTATAACAATTATTACCATTTAAATTATTATTTGGATTAATAGATTTTTTCAAATTTTCATTATGTGAATTATGAATATTATTATTAAAAGTATTATAAAAATTATTAGTTTTTGATTTATTAAAATTATCTTTTTTTTTCTTATTATTTTCTCTACTTACATACTTATTATTATTTTTATTAATAGAATTCATATTTTCCTCATCACCATCATCAACACTTGTAAAACATCTAACTACATTTTTATCATCATCAGAACAATATCTTTTCTCAAGCATATTATTTTCATAATTAGTAAGTAATTTTGAAAAAACATAATTTCCAATAGAAACTCTTTTAGGAGTTTTTGAATCAACATTTCTTGCGAAAACATCACAACCATTTTCTAATAAAATTAAAGTTTCTTCAATTCTAAATGAATTAATAGTCAAATGTAAAGGAGTCCAATTATTATGTCCTCTTAAATTTAAATCAAATTCTTCTTTATTTTCCATTCTTAATCTTTTATTAGAACAAATAATCCATAATAAACATTCTTTACTTGCTCTTCTTGCTGCAATATGTATTGGAGCCCAATTATCATTATTAAATGTATTAACTGAACAATCTTTTTCTAATAAAAAATCTCCAATTAAAGCACATTTACTTAATTGTTTTGTAAATGTTGCAAATAATATATGAAAAGGTGATGATCCTTGATCATCAGTTGAATTAACATTTACTCCCATATTTATTAATCTTTTTACTAATTCTGGATTTCTCATTCGTATTGCTTTATGTAAGTAAATATGTGTTAATGGGAATTTTGTTAATTCAATTTTTGAAAGAAATAAGGATATTAAATCTTCATTCTTTTGATGAATTGTTAAATAAAATGATGTTTTGTTTTCTTCATTTTTTATTTTTATATATTCTTCATAATCTTCTGTATTTAATAAACTTTTAACTACTCCATAATAATTATTTTCTATTGCAGTTAATATTTTCATATATTTATTTTGTGTTTTATGGTTTTTTAATGATGGATTTAATAAATTACTATTATTATGATTATTATTATTATTATTATTGTTAGTATTTTCATATTGAGAATTTTTATCAGATGCAGCTACAGTGTCATTATTTTGTTTAGTTGATATTTTCTCAATAAAAGTAAGGAAATCACAATATAAAATTGAATTTTTTATCATTTCTTGTAATGCATCTCTTATTATATTAATGCATGGTTTTCCAAAAGAATCTTTTACATTTTTATATAAAGGAGGTTCTAAAAATTCTAACCATTCAAATGATATTTCATTTAAATGACGAAGATAACATAATGTTGTTGGTATTTCTGTATAATAATTACCATCTAAATATAAACATTCTAATGATTTAAGTTGACCAAATTCAATTGGTAATTTGTCTATTTTATTATTTGAAAATTTAAATGTTTGTAATGAGGTTAAATATTGTATTGATGCTGGAATTGATGTTATTAAATTATTTGATATTGTAAATGCTTTCAATTGAGTAAATTCACTTATAAATGATGGGATAAATGTTATTAAATTAAAATCTAAACGTAATGTTTCTAAGTTTTTAAATAATTTAAAATTTTTTGATATTTTACATAAACGATTTTCTCTCATGTCAATTGTTGTTAAATTTGGTAAATTTAAATAAATTGTTTTATGAATTTTTATAATATTTAAACATTTTGTTTCTAAAGTTTCTATATCAGTAAGACTTTTATAACATTTAATTGTACTATAAACATTATTTTCTAATTGAATTGTTTTTGAATTTATTATTATTTTCTTATCTGATGTTTTATGTTCATCTAAATTAATATCAAGCATTTGAATATTTTATTTAAAAAATTAAAAAATGTTAATAAAAATAATTTAATTAATATAATTTTAATAAAAATTTTATACTATTATTCATATTTATATTTATTAAATATATTTTAATGCATAAATAAATATAATAAAGTAATTTTAATTAAATTAAAAATATCACAAATTTTCCTATTAACAATAAAATTTTTTGATATTTAATATCTTAAATTTTTTTATATAATAATAAATGATAATACATTTTTATTAAGATAATCATATTAAAAATCAAAATAATAAATATTTGTTTTAATATTTAAAATAAATAAAAAAATTCAAAAAAATTCAAAAAACATAAAAAAAAACAAAAAATTAAAAAATAAAAATGAACAACATGGAATATCAAAAATTAGAAAACCCAATATTTCCTGAATCCTCAGTAAAAAAATATTGGTGCCATACATGTAAAAGAGAATTTCAATCAATATACATAGAAAACATAGATATTCAATGTAAATATTGTAGAAAAACATTTTGTGAAGAGATAGAAAATTCCCAAAATAATCCAATAACATTTGAGCCATACGATCCATCAGAAAGAAATATAAATTCTCAAAATCCAAACAATTCAAATAACAACGCATCAATATTAAGAATGATAAATGGAATGAATAGACCAAGAACAAGTCACGGATTACTTGATTTTATTCTTCATTTTTTAACAATTAGAAATTATGAAGAAAATATGGAAAATATAATTAATCAAATTATGATGAATGATCCTAATAAATATGGTAATCCGCCAGCAAGTAAAGATTCTATTAATAAATTAGAACATTTTATTGTTGATGAGATTAAATTAAAAGGTTTTGGTGTTGAAAATTCTTGTGCTGTATGTAAAGAAGAATTTGAAATTGGACAAAATTTAATTTTAATGCCTTGTAAACATTATTTTCATAATGATTGTTTGTTACCTTGGTTAAATGAAAGGAATTCTTGTCCTGTTTGTAGATTTGAATTACCTACTGATGATTTGGATTTTGAAAATAGAAAAAAAAAATAATAGTAGAATCAATAATTATTTTGTTTTTTTTTTTTATTATTTAGCTCTTTTTTTTATTTTTTAGTTTGTTTTTTGATTTTTTTTACTTTTTTTTTAGTTTTTTTTTTGATTTGTTTTTATCTTTTGTTATCTATTTTTATGTTGTTTTTTTATGCTTTTTTCTTTTTTTTTATTTTTTGTTATTTTTATATATATTTTATTAAATTTAGAATTTTTTTAAAAAAGATAAAAATAATAATAATGTTATATATTTTTTTATATTTTCTTTTAATTCATTTCTTTTTTTAAATAAAAAATAAAAATAAAAATAAAAAATAAAAATTATATTTATTTTAATATATTCATTTTTTTAAATTTCCTCATCATCTTCATCAGAACTTTCATCATTTTGTTGTTCAATATTCATACTTTTCATTAATTCAGTTGCATCATTTTCATATTTTTTACAATATTTATTAGCATATCTTAATAATTTATAATAAATTAAAATAATATTATCCATTTGTAAACAAAAATTAATTTCATTTTCATCTAAAATATTATAATCATAATAACTTAATGAATAATTTCTAACAACTCTATGAAATTCTACAACTCCCATTTCCCAATAAATTAAATGGTTTAAACAAGGTGAAAAATACCTCATTTTATCATTTGTAAATTCAGGTTCTTGCATTAATTTTTCAACTTGTCTAAATTTATTATTTGGTATTATTTCAAGTTCTAAATTTTGCATTTTTTTAACAAAATTTTTATCCAATATTAATTTTTGAGCTGGTTTAAAATAATTAATTACTTTTGAACCATTTGGTTTTATTTCTATTTTTGGTTTTCCTTCTAATAATATTACTAATGGTGATATTATTTTTTCATTAGTTTTATTATATTTTCTATATAAACTTTTAATTTCTAAAATATCATCATTTGTTATTTGACTCATTAAATTAAAGGCATGTTCTTTATTTGGTTGTTGCATTTCAAATTCTTTAAAGAAAGAATCTCTTTTTATATCTATATTATTTATTAATTCTGCTCTTTCATCTTCTATTAATTTTTTTTCTTTATTTAAGAAAAATAATCTTATAAAAATATGAGTTTTAATACATTGATTACATTTTTTATTTATTAAAGAAAAATTTGGTAAAGAATTAATATCTAAATAAAATAAAATATCTTTAATAATAATACTATTTGGTAAATCATTTATATAATTTGGAGCATTATTTATATTATTATTAATATTATTATTATTAACATTTGGATTAGTTTTATTTTCAGTATAAAGATTATTATTATTATTATTATTTTTTAAAGATTTTGGTGCAGGACTTTTTAATTTTTCATTATTATTATTAGGATTAATATTATAATTAATATTTGAATTTTCTTCTCTAATTGTACCTAAATTATTTTTAGTTGATGAACTTGTATTAACTTGATTATTATTATTAGTAGTTGAAATAATTTCAATCATTATTCTTTCATAAAGTGCTGGTTTTGCATTTAATGGAATTAAATCCCTACTTTCAAAATAAACTGTTGATATTTTTGCATGATCTGGATGCATTGTATCAAAAATTAAATCTGTATTAATTCCATTATTAGTTAAATATTTATTTAATTCATCATTTAATATTATAAAATTATAACTTGGACATTTTCCCATTGAACCAAATGTTAATGTATGAAAATGATATTTTGCTTTTAAATTATATTTCAAAAAATTTAACATATCATTATAATAATTTAACATTTCAATTTCTTCTGGTTCTAATTTATTATCATTTTGAATTGAATTAATTGAAATGAAATTAAAAGGATTATATTCTTTTAAATATTCAAAAATATAAAGTTCCCAAATTAAAAGTTGATATATTCCTCTATTAATTCTTTTAATTTGATTTAATTTATCAACTGAATAATATTTAATCATTTCTTCAGATAAAACATTAATTTGTTTTTTTGATAAATCTAATTTATTTAAATTCCTTATTTTTCTTAATAAAGAACCATTTATTGCTAATGTTTTTATTTTTGGTAAATATTCATTTTTAATTTCACCTTTAACTGTCATTTTTCTTTCTGGTTTTTCATTTAATAAAACACATAAAACTTTACTAACAGATTCAACTAAATCTGATTTTATTTTCATATTTTTAATATCATTTAATTGTTCTTTTGATAAAAAAGGAACAAAATTTATTCCTTCTTCTTTTGCTTTTAACTCACTATTTAATATATCATCAAGCATTAAAAAATATTTAGAAAAAATATTATTTTCATAAACAACAGGTAATAATTCTATTAATTTATTATAAGCTTGTGATTTAAAAGTAAATATTTCTCTCATAATTTCAAAGCAATTTTTATCTAAAGAAAGTTTATAACCTTTTAAAAACATTTTATTAATTGAAAAATATTTACAAGATTCATTAATAGGAATATATGATAAAATATTCCCAATAACATTTTCATTTAAATATTTACTATAATCAATATCATTATTAATAATTTCTCTAGAATGTTGTAAATTAAAAACATAATCACCTAAAGGAATATTAATTAAACCTAATTTAAATAAAAATCTTTTAAATTTATAAAATTTATTAATTTTTTCTTCCATAATTTGTGCAAATTCATAAACATCACTTCCAACTTCAATTTGAGAATTATCATTTCTATAAGTATAAGGATGTATTAAAATATGATAACTAACAACAGCTTGACACCATTCAATTAAAGATGATAATGAAGGAGAATATTTTTTAATTTTACTAACTTCTAAATTAGGTGAATTTAATATTATAAATGCTTCTAAAATTTCATTATCATCAAAATTTTCTAAATCTAATTTACTTGATTTAAGAAAAAAATTACTATCATTTAATATTATTCCTGCTGTTTTTTTCCAACCATCACTTTTAACTTTTGGATTATTTAATTTATTATATCCAAATATAATACAAAATGGTGCATATACATCTTCTGTTATTTTACCTAAATTTTTAATAGATCTTAATTGAGTTATTATATTTCTATTTAATAAAGTTTGTATTCTTATTGTTGCTGTATTTAAATCAAAAATTAACCAATTTTTATATGAAATTGGAATTTGACTATCAATATTTTTCATAAATTCTGCTGTTTTTTCTTTATTTAATGTTTGGAAATTTGTTATATCTTGAATTTCAATTTTTAATCTTTTATCATAATATTCACTTATTATTCCATAAAACATTTTACTTGAAGCACGAACTTGACATAAATCTATTAATGATAAATAATTAAATATTGGTGATGAGTAAGTTAATAATATTTCTCTAAAGTTTTTTAAAAATTTTGGACTAACTGAAATATCTGGGTTACCAAATGGACTTATTCCATAATTTTCATATTCTGTTGATGACATTTTTATATTATATTAATATTTTAAATTTTTTTTTTTAATTTTTTACTAATTTAATAATTTAATTAATAATAAAAGTTTAAAATATAAAAAAAAATTTAAAAAAAAATAAAGAATGGGTCAAAAATTAACAACTAACAAATATAAAATACCAAAAGGAGAAGAAGGTAATGAAAAAAAAAATATAAAAAAAACCTTAAAAAATAGTATCTCGAAATTCCTTTGAATTTATAAACATAATAGGAAGAGGTGGTTTTGGGAAAGTATGGAAAGTAATAGAAAAAAAGACAAAAAAAGAATATGCATTAAAAGAAATGTCAAAATTAAAAATAATAGATAAAAAAAGTGAAAAATCAATAAAATATGAAAGAGAACTTTTATCACATTTAAAACATCCATTCATAATAAATATGTATTATGCATTTCAAGATAATAAAAATTTATATTTAGTAATGGATTTTTTATCAGGAGGAGATTTAAGATATCACATATGTAAAAATAGAAAATTTACAGAAGAACAAACAAAATTTTTTTTATGTAATATAATTTTAGGTTTAGAATACATTCATAATAAAAGAGTTATTCATAGAGATATTAAACCAGAAAATTTAATATTAGATGAAAATGGTTATATTAGAATAACAGATTTTGGTATATCAAAAATATTTTCTAATTCAAATTATAAAGAAACAAGTGGAACTCCTGGTTATATGTCACCTGAAGTTATTCAATGTCAAAATCATACTAAAGCAGTTGATTATTTTGCTTTAGGAATTATTGGTTATGAATTAATGTTTGGAAGAAGACCTTATTTAGGAAAAAGTAGAATTGAAATAAAGGAAAAAATGATGGTTAAAGAAATTGTAATTAAAAATAATGATTTTCCTTTTAATTGGAGTAAAGAATCTAAAGATTTTATTAGTAAATTGTTAATTAGAAAACCAGAAAAAAGATTAGGTTTTGGAAATGTTTTTCAAGTTAAAAATCATTCTTGGGTTAAATTTTTTCCTTGGGATAAATTATATAATAAAGAATTAATTGCTCCTTTTATTCCTTTTAATGGAGATAATTTTGATAGTAAATATTGTAATGCTATTGAAAAAATTGGGTTAAATACTCAAAAAAGATATGAATATTATATTAAAGGATATGATTTAAATAGTTTTTTTGTTAATTTTACTTATTATCCTCTTTTAGATGAGAATGATGAGGAAAAATGTTTTAAAGAGAATGATATTAGGAAAGTTAGTTTTAATGTTAAAGGAAATGATAGTCATATTAAGGAAAAATGTAATTCTGGAAATAAAAAAAGATGTCAAAGTGTAATTGATGAAAAAAAAAGTAATTATAATTCTAATAAAGTAACTTTAAAAAAAAGAATTAATAAATTAAATATTGATAGTAATGAAAATAATTATTCTTCTAATAATAAAGAAATTGAAATTTTTAAGAAAAAACATCAAATTTTTAAAAAAACAAAATCTTATAATAAAAATACTTATAATAATAATAATCAAACAATGAAAAATTTTTCTTCTATTAAAAAGAATTTATTAAATCAAATGAATGAAAAAATGAATTCTTCAAATATAGGAAAATTTAATAAAAATAATAATTTAAATTTAAAAATTCCAAATGAACAAAAATCAGCAACAAATCTTTTTTTAAATTATCAAACATTATCAAAAACGAATAATATAATAAAAAAAGCAATAAAAAATTTAAGAGAAAATTCTGCTTCATCAAAACCTATTAAACATTTAGAAAATATTTCATTTCAAAATATTAAAAATAAATCAATAAATCAAAGAAGTAATAGTTATAATCATAATATATCAATTAATAAAATAATAGTAAATACAAATAATTATTCAGGAAACTTTATTAAATCACCAAAAAATAAAATAAAAGAAAAAAATTCAAATAGTATTCTTGGTTTAGAAATAAAAAAAATAAGTAAAAATAAATCAAGAACTAATATTTCTAAAATTTCTAGTAAAAAAAATTTAGGTAATTCTAACTCTGTTACTTTATTTAAAAGTGATAAAGTTAGTAGTATTTCATATAATTCTACTGGAAGTAGTTCTTCGTTTATGAATAATGAAAAAATAAAGAAATATTAAATTTAAATTTTAACTTATTTAAATTATATAAAAAAATTGCAATAATATTTTATTTTAAAAAGTAAACTATTATAAATGTATTTATTTATTGAAGATTAATAATCAATGAAAAAATATAAATTAGAAGAAATATTGAATCAAAATAAATTAAAATTGATAAATTTATCAAGGGAAGAATATATAAATATTAATCTTTTTATAAATAAAAAATTTTATATCTTAATTAATTATAATGAAGACCTATTAAAAAATAAATACAGAAGAATTGAAAAAAGTAAATAAATTAGAATTAAAATAAAAATAAATAAAAAAAAATTAATTAAATTGTTTAAAAAATTAAATTAACATTTATTCTAAATTAATAATTTTATATCACAATAAATTTAAAATTTAAATCTTTCGTTCAATTTTTCTAGAATTATTTATTTTTTCAAAACTTTAAACATAGGTTTGGCAATTTTGAGCAAATTTTGGTAGTCATTTAAACTATAAGCAGTTGGTTGGTAAGTCCTGGCTTCTTGTTTTGTTTGTCCATAATCTTCTTCATTCAGATATTGATAATCTTGGTAATATTTAGGATCTTCAAATTTATTTTGATACATTTCTTCCCCTTGATAATAAGGATATTCTTCATATTGAGTTTGAACTTGTTGTTGATACTTTTTTTGACAATTAGGACATAAATGTTGATGTTTTGGACAAAGTTTCTTTATAGGTCTAATATTTACTTGATTTCCTTTTTTAGTTTTTCCTTCTTCAATAGCTTTTTGTTTAACTACTTTAGGTTTTTCCACAACAACAACGACTTCTTCTTTAGGATTTTCAATCTGGTTTTTAATTTCTTCTTTTATTTCTTTTTTTAATTCGTCTTTTATTTCTTCCTTTATTTCATTGTCTTGTACAGCAATTTCAGCATTTTGTAATTTAATTTCGGCATTTTGGAAATTGATTTCATCACTTTGATGTTCAATTTCATCTTTTTGATGTTCGATTTCTCTATTGACAATATTTAAATTTTCATTGTTTTCGAGGATTCCTTGATTTTCTATTTTTATAGCCAAGTTTTCTAAATTCATTTTTTCATTTTGTTCTGCGATTTGTTCATTTTGTTCTAACATGGCTTCATTTTGAACCATATGAACAAGATTTTCTTCTTGGTTTTCAGGATGCTTCTTCATTTCTTCTAAATTTTGTTCGATGATCTTTTCGTTTTCTTCTAAAATTTCCTGATTTTGTTGGAATTTTTCTTGGTTTTCTTCGATTACGGCTTGGTTCTGGTTTAAAATTTCTTGGGTTACTTTTAATATTTCTTGCTTTGTTTCTTTTTCTTGGACATTTTTCTTAAGTTCATCAAAGCCAGTTAAATCCTTTTTTTGAGTTTCTTTTTCTTCTTCTTTTTTTGGTTCGGACTTTTTTATGTAGACTCTTTCTCCTGAAGATAGCACTATGTATTCGATTTTAGTTAAATCTATCTGTTTAGCTTCTTCTGGAGTCATTTCTCTCACTTTGTTATTGCTTTCCATTGTTCGATTTAAATAAAAATAAATAATTAGTTTTTATTTTTTAATTTTTTAATTTTTTAATTATTTATTTAATTAAAAAATAAATTATTTAATTTTTAATTATTTATTTTTAATTAAAATAATTTTTTATATATTAAAATGCCTTTGGGGATTGGGGATTGGGGATTG
>JAEEGK010012107.1_pt1 | contig 19654 bp, 18 predicted proteins | sample 8958771 | NCBI WGS metagenome assembly JAEEGK01 (sample SAMN16246547, study PRJNA631951) | gut metagenome | biome: gut microbiome; feature: rumen; material: SC-attached | host: Bos | place: Iran: Karaj | collected 2018-10
CTATGCAGGCGGATTCGTCCAGTTCCTTCGGTATGTCGTTCATGAAGCCCGTACATACCATTATCGCCATTGACAAAGAAAATGCCACGTAGGGAATTATCAAAGCCGTGTAGGTCCTTAACATTCCGAGCTTACTGAAGGAAGCATACAAAGGATAAAGCGCAACGTGCATGGGAATCGTAATACCCAGCATGAAAGTGCTGTTTAAAAGCTTCTGTCCCTTCCAGATGATTCTGGTTAACGCGTAAGTCGCCATAAGAGCCGCAAGGAGCGTAATCACTATGGTGACCGCAGCTATAAACACACTGTTGGTAAAGCACTTTTCAAGACCGCCGTTGGCAAAGAAATGGCGGATCTTGTTGGGGCCCGTTTTCTTTCCCAGTTCGAATACTCTGGTGAAGTTTGACCATAACCACTTTTTCGGAAGACCGATTACGTTGGTTCCGATGATTTCTTCCGAACTCTTAAGAGAAAATGTTAAGAGGTAATATAGCGGGAAGATATCGATTATAAGCCAGATGATCAGTCCGAAGTAAATAAGGGCCTGAACAAATTTGTTCGTTTTCTTTACGCTGTATAAATCAGGATTAAAACCACTCATATTATTTTGCGCCATATGGATTCCTTTCTTTAAACAGCCAGTTGATGAGAAGAGCAAAGCCAAAGCACATGATGATCAGCATTACCGCAATGGCACTCGCCACACCGCCCGCATTGTTGAACGCGTACCTGACAAGCATAAGGCTCGGAACCTTATATGGACAGTTATATGCGTCTCCGGCAAATACCTTGATAAGGTCGTAGGACTTAAGGGAACCGGTAATCGCGAAAATGATGCTTACTTTGATGATGGGTTTGATACAGGGGATAACCACATAACGGTTAACCTGTCCGTCCGTAGCGCCGTCAAGCTTGGCTGCTTCGCGAAGCTCGGAGGAAACGCCCTTAACGCCTGCATACATAAGAAGCATGTGATAGCCTACATACTGCCAGATCGTCGGAATGAATACCGCCATCAGCGCCGTTTTCTTGTCGCCCAGGACACCTGCTGCGGGAAGCACATCCGCCCATCCGAAGAATTCAAAGCTCTTGGTCAAAAGACCGTAAAGAGGATTATATATTTTCTCCCACAGCATACCGATAACAACCGCGGAAATAAGCACGGGCATGAAGTACACCGAGAGATAGAAGCGTTCGCCTTTAATGCCTTTACCGAGCATAAGTGCCAGGCCCAGTGAAAGGGGTAACTGAATAAATACGGACAGGGCCGCAAGGATCAGAGCGTTTTTGATTGCCAGGCCGAAGTCATATAATTCAGAGAATAATTTTACGTAATTGCCAAAGCCTACGAACTGTCCCGCTCTGTTAAATGCGGGATATTCATAAAAGCTGTGATGAACCGATTGAATAATGGGCCAGATCAATATTCCGAAGAAAAGTAAAAGCGAGGGGAGTAAAAATAAGAATACCGTCAGCTTTTGGTTTTTTCTGTACATAACGATTTCCTTCCGGAGTAACTGTGTTGCTTTTTCAAAAATACGGCCTTCCCATCCCCATCGGAGATACGGGAAGGCCGTAAGTCTTACTTTACTTTAAAGCCTTTAAGATATCTGACTGATTATCTTACTGCTTTCTTTAAGCCGGAGGTAAAGCCTGCGCCGTCAACTTCACTTGCGTATACCTTACCAACATATTCAAGGTAGTTGTCCTTGTCGGAGCCGCCCATTGCGGTATCACCGAAGAGAACGTATGCGTTAGCCTTGTTACAGATCTCAGCAACAGCCTTGGTAAGAGGGTTGATGTCGTTTGCTTCGTAGGTAGGAGTCCAAGCGGGAAGTCCTGCGCCCGAAAGGTATCCGTAATGAGAGATCTCTCTGCCGAGTGCTACACAGTATTCAGCAGCTTCCTTAGCATGCTTGGAAGAAGCGGATACAGCGAGGGTATCGGAGGGTCCGCCGATAAGCTGTCCGAGCTTAGCATTTGTGGAATCGATTACAGGGAACTCGGTTACGCGGCACTTGTCGATGAAGCCGGGGAACTTCTCCTGATCTGCGAAGTTTGCGCAGTTCCAGGTACCGTTCTGGTAGAATGCGTACTTGCCCATTGCGAAGTTATCTCTAACGTCGTCGTTCTTAAGGGAAGCGCCTTCTGCTGCGAAGTAACCTTTCTTGATCATGGACTGAAGAGCATCAACTGCACTCTTTACACCTGCGTTGTCGAAGGTTGCACCGTTACGGAAGATATCGTTAAGAGCGTCTGCACCGATGGTCTTTTCGATCATGGGCTCAAGCCACTCGGTTACGCACCAGGTTTCGGAACCGGATACGGCGATGGGGGTGATTCCCTTAGCAACGAGCTTGTCGCAGCAGTCGATGAACTGGTCATAAGTTGAAGGAACTTCGGTATAACCAACCTGTCCGAGAAGATCCATGTTAGCGAAAAGTGCTACAACGTTCATGGTAGTGGGAACGCCGTAAGGCTTTCCGTCAGCGTATGTAACGTTACCAAGCATGGAAGCGGGTAAGTCGTTGTACTTGGAAAGAGCATCCTTGAGGCAGTATACCTTGTTCTCAGCTACGAAGTCGCCAAGGAATGCGCCCGACCATGTAAAGAAGATATCGGGTAATTCGTTTGCTGCCATAGCGGATTTGATCTTGGTCTTGTAGGTTTCGTTTTCGATTGCTTCCCACTCAAGTTCGATGTTGGGCATGGTTTTCTTTAACTCGTCGATAGCCTTCTCATAGGCACCGCGGTTTGAGTCACCTTCTGTAGCGATACACCACATGGTGAGCTTGATCTTTTTGCCGGAGCCGTTCTTCGCGCTACATCCGATGAGTGAAAACATCATAACTGCAGCAAGAACGAGGGCAAGCATTCTTTTGATTTTCATAATACATCCTCCTCAAGATTTTTCCGTGCGGACAACCCGCATCGGTCGAAATTAATAATTTTTTAATTTCTAACTGAAGTATAGAAAACATTTTTACAGGTGTGAATGGAATTCTTTTACTTCATCAAGCATCTTTTTTACTTTTTGTACATGAAATCATATTTTTTAAGCACTTTTTTGTACAGATTTTGCCCGAGGTAAAAATAATGCTTGTTGTGTTTTGGTTATATTGACAGATTGCACAAGATTTGCAGGTATTCTTTCGTCATATTTACAAAGAAAGGCAAAAAAACATCGGCAAAACTCCACGAAAACCGTGATAATTTGCCGATGTTTTAAATCTGTATCAATATCTTACCCGTATTAAAGGTTCAGCGTCTTCTCAAGGTATGAAACAATGGCCTCAAGACCTGCTCGGTCCTCCTCATCGAAGCGGGCGGGAACGGTACTGTCAAGGTCTAAGACCCCGATGACTTTCCCGTCTCTGTGGATGGGAACCACGATCTCGGATCTGGACGCACTGTCGCAGGCAATGTGCCCGGGGAAAGCATCCACATCCGGCACAAGCTGCGTTTCATCTTTAAGGGCTGCGGTGCCGCATACTCCCCTTCCCATGGGGATCACGATACATGCGGGCTTACCCTGGAAGGGTCCGAGAATGAGTTTGTCTCCTTCCAAAAGATAAAAACCTGCCCAGCTGACGTCTTTAAGTCCTCCGTAGATCACCGCGGAGGTGTTGGCAAGATTTGCAGTAACATACGGAACGCCCTCCGTAATGCCCGTTACGGCCTTTAGAAGAGCGCTGTAATCCGATTCGTATTTCTTCATAGCAAAAATTCCCCTGTGTACCGATAATTATTTCTTTCCGATCAGCAATCTGTAGAGCCAGATAAGTATGCAGGCACCTACCATGGAAATAAGGATCGAGCCGATCCATTTAAGAGGTCCGGCTGCACCGATTCCGAACAATCCGAAAACAATACCGCCTACCACACCACCCAAAAGACCGAGGATGATGTTGATAAGAATCGAGTGCTTGGTATTCATGATCTGACCTGCAAGCCATCCCGCAACAGCACCGCATAAAAGTGTAACGATAAAATGCATAATGTAATCCTCCCTAAAAAAATATGTGAACGAAGAAGCCTCCGTTCACATACTAATTTACTATAATTCCGACCCTCAGTCAACAAAAGGGATGGGTCTGCAGAACTACTTTTCTCTTCCGTCGGCCACTCTTATTACTGCGGGCCAAAGCACAAAGAGAAGTCCCATTCCGATGAGTGCAGTGATTATCTGGTTCACGGAAAAGTTGGCCTGCGCCACTTTCATAAGTCCCGGGATCTTCTGAAGTCTCGGATCGTCTGCCGCGAGAACCTTGGGAAGCGCGCTTGCAAGGTACGTGGGAAGCAGCCACTGGGAAATCGTGGCTCCCATGAAAAGTCCCTTGGCCAGTGCCGTCAGCGCCGCATAAATGATAAGCAAAGGCTTCATAAATGCCTTGGGTCCCTTAAGGAAATCTTTCTTTAAAAGGAACTGCGTACCCACCGCCAGGATGATGTTTCCTCCCATAATAAGAAGGAGCATCCCGGGAAGGGCCTGCATGATGGGGGAGCCTGCTATAAAGTATGCGGTAACAGGTGTTATTACAGATAATACGATGGCACATGGCAGGTTTACCGTCAGCACCGTAAGCGCTATACAGGCATTTATTATGGGCCCCGTTATAAACATGCTTAAGTTTTTGAATATCTGACTCACGATACAGATAGCCAGGAGAAGTGCCGTTATGGCAATCTGTTTGGTTCCGAATCGTTTTTGTGAAGTACCGCTCATTGAATTAAAACCTCCATGTTTTCTTTAGCCCCTTTTCACAAAAATCATTCTATCCCCTTTTTACAAGAACTTCCAGTTCGTTTTTAACTTTTTCCACAGCTTCCGAAACGATGGTGGTGGATGCGGAAATCTCTTCACTGGAAGCCGCCAGGTTCTGGATCCTGCCGTTTACGTTTTCAACAACTTCAAGAAGTTCCTTGGTTTCTTTTGCGATTCCTTCCACCGCATTGCGGATACTCTGATCCGCTCTGCTGCTCTGTTCGGAAGTTTCCTTCGAATCCGAAGCAAGGCTGTTTATTTCGTTTGCGACAACCGCGAAGCCTCTGCCCGCTTCTCCGGCTCTTGCCGCTTCAATGGATGCGTTCAAAGCAAGGAGGTTTGTCTGCTCTGCGATATCAACGACTCTTGCATTGTTATCCGATAGTTCCTTTAAGTAGTACATAATCTGCTCGATGGATTTGTTTAACTTCTCGCAGAAATCGGACACGCTGCCCATGTCGGTGGAAATTGCCATGCTTTCTTCCGCATTGCCGGTATTTCCCTTGATCATCTCACCCACGGATTCGCTCAAAGTTGCGAAATGTTCGTTGATGTCGTCAACCGTACGCATAATATCGCTTCTCTGTTGTTCGAGAGCGCCCTTTTCATGATCTACCAGGCTCTGTGCCTCGGTCTTTTCGATCTCGACCAGATCTTTAAGGTAATGAACACAGTTTTCTTTGTGGTTGAAGCCGTTGTAGATGGCGGTAGCCATGTCGCGGCAGGTATCGTATCCGCAGCAGGAACAGTTGATCTTTCTGGACTCTGCGGTGGTCTTGTGCATGGAATCAAAGATCCTGTTAAGCTCGGCATCCGAAGGAGTCTTGACCTGACAGCCGGCGGAACGGTCCGTATATTTTCTTAAATAGTCTTCAAGCCTTAAGCCCGCAAACTGCTTGTTCAAAGCATCCAGACGCTGTTTGGGCGTGAGGTTTCTGGACCAGGCAGACTTCTTTGAGTCTTTCTTTACGCTTTCCTGAATCTTGTGAAGGGCGTACAGAGGATCGTCCGTATCCGTGATGGCGGGGTCCGTTCCGGTTCCTGCTATACATCCGCTTTCGCAGTTAAGGGCATCGATGAACAGGAAGGGAGTCTTGCTGTTTCTGATGCGGTCCTTGTTTTCCTTCAGGAAGTGGTACATGCGCTTCTCGCCCTCGATCTGGCGGATGAAGGCATCGCTTCCGAGGAGCCAGTATACGTTTTCTTTCAGGCCGCCGGGCATAGGGTAGATGGAGCCCAAGCCGTATTCAAGCTCGTCCGTATAGGGAGTTCCCTTAAGATTATGCTCTTTTACGTACTTCATCAGATGATTGAAGGTCACGTTATAGGAAATGTAACCGTGATTGTTGGGGTCGTCGATCTCGGATTTTTTCGCAATACAGGGACTGATGAAGGCAAGCTTATCCGTGATCTTCATTTCCTTTTTTGCATAGATTGCCGTGCACATCATGGGACTTTGCACGGGGAAGAGCTTCGGAAGAAGTTCCGGAAGATAGCGCTCAATATAGCCCACAACCGCTGGACAGGGCTGGGAAATGCCGCCCATAAAATTGTGCTTTACGATGTAATTTATGTATCCCCAGGTGGTGATGTCCGCACCGAAGGAAACGCTTATCATGTGCTTTACGCCGCAGGCTTTCAGGGCTCCGAGGACTCTTTCATACTCACCGGGGTAATCGGCTTTAAAGGCGGGAGCGATGATTATGGAGATTTTCTCTCCCCTTGCAAGGTCGGCAAAGAAACGCTCCGTATCGTCCATATATTCCCGCGCCCCGTGTTCGCAAACATCAAAGCATGCTCCGCAGGCGATACATCTGTTACCGTCCACATTGATACGGGAAGCGCCGTTTTCATCGGGTGCTTCGGAGACGCATGCACCCATACAACTGCAGACAGAGATACATTTGTTACAGCCTACGCAGTTGTCGTTAGTAAATACCAGTTGAGCCATAAAAAGAACCTCCTAAGATAATTTGTACTCCCCTTCAGACATACATTCGCACTAAAAGTGATGGTATCACCATTTTGTAAACACAAAATTAAAAGCGCTCATTATTTTTTCTGAATTTTTCTCTTTCATGGACCCACTTGGAAATTGCTTTTTTCTTGGCGTAATTCTTCACGTTTTCGGCATTCAGATTCCTATAAAGCATGAGTCTTTCTTTCGTAAGCTCACCCCGCTCGATTGCGGCTTTTACAGCGCACCCGGGCTCGGTTTCGTGCCTGCAGTCGCTGAACCTGCACATGGATTCAAGACGTTTTATATCCGAAAAGGTGTTGTCGAGTCCTTCTTCGTTTGAGGCCATGCCCACCTCTCTCATGCCGGGAGTATCGATGATGGAAACCCCGCTTTCAAGTTCGATGAGCTGTCTGTGGGTGGTGGTATGTTTTCCCGTGGAGTCCGATTCTCTCACCTCGCCGGTCTTCATAGTTTCTTCCCCGGTAATGGCATTTAAAAGGGTGGATTTTCCCGCTCCGGAAGACCCCATGAAGCAGATGGTGGTACCCGCTTTAAGATATTCATTCAGTTCATCAAGTCCAATGCCGTACAAAGCAGAGATTGTGTGGACCCTTACGCCCTCGGCAATTGATTCGACCTCTCTTGCGAAGCGTCCGGGGTTGGAACAAAGATCGCATTTTGTGAGTATCACCACCGGTGTTGCTTTGCAGGTAAGAACAATGCTCACATACCGGGCTATTCTGTTGTAGCTGTAGTCCTCATTAAGGGAAGTTACAATGAAAACATAGTCGACATTGGCGACCATGTATTGCATAACACCCGTTTTTGACTGGTCTGGTCGACAGAGTAGGTTATTGCGCTCAAGCCTTGAATTTATAAGGGATTCTCCGCTTTCGCCTGGTCTGAAAATAACGTAATCTCCCACCACAGGGAAGTCGGCGCTTTCATCATCATAGAAGCGCCTGGATAGTTTTGCCGGGTAATCGCGGCCCTCAAATCTCACTGTAAAAATATTCTTTCTGACGGCGGATATGCGGCCGGTCTTTTCGTTTGCCCTCATGGAGCAGGTGGTTTGATCAATGATAGTGTTCATCGTTTTCGTTTTTTCCTCTCAGTTTTGGTGTTTGGTGCCCGTAAGCCCTGTGTTTAAGCATGTTTGTGGAAATGAAGACGATGAATTCCGTGAATGAGTTTAGGACCCGGGAAGCCGTTTCGGGCTCCGGGAAATCCATACAAAAGAAAAACCGCGGCAAACAGACCGCGGTCAAAAGTACGTATTAAAAGTATTTAATCAGAATACCGAAACCGAGGTCTTCATTCCATATGCAGTTACAATCTCTGTTCTCTTTACAGTCATTGAGAAAAACCTCGCTTTCTTTAAAATTTATATTACGATTGGGAGTATATCAGCCCCGGGCGCAAAAGTCAATATTTTTGTTCGAGCGGACTTCTCCCGCCACGTTCATGGCGTAATAGTCCCGGATCTCCGAAGGATCGCTTGTCATTCCAAGGATCCACATTAGTTTTGTAAGGGCCGCTTCGCAGGTCATGTCGTGAGCCTCCAAAACCCCTATTTCAAGAGCTCTCTTTCCGGTTTCGTATACGTCCATCTTGGAACCTTCATAAATGCACTGTGTTCCGACAGCCACGGTCATGCCGCCCTTTATGAGTTTTTCAAGGGTGCCGATAAAATCGTGCTTAAGAAAGGGCATTCCGCCGATTCCGTAAGCCTCGATGTAAAGACCCTTATATCCCCGCTCCGCCAGGGATTCAAGCACATCCCTGTGAATGCCCGGAAACATCTTTATCATGCAGACCTTGTCGGAATAAGCAATGGCGGGTTTGAATATCCCGCTTCTTTCGGGAACCGCTTCTTTGTCGATGCGCATACCGAGGGAGCTGATCTCCGCAATATTGGGATAATTAATGCTGTCAAAGGCATCAAAACTCAAAGAACGTACCTTTGAAACGCGGCACCCGAGCATTACCTTCCGGTTAAAGGCTACAAATACACCCGGGATCTTGCTCGCTGCCATGTGGATGGCGCATCTGCAGTTTTCCATGGCGTCCGCCACGGGATTGGTAATGGAAAGCTGGGAACCTGTGATCACCACCGGAATGTTGATGTTTCTAAGCATAAAGGAAAGCATGGAGGATGTGTAGGCCAGGGTATCTGTGCCGTGGATCACCACGATGCCATCGTACCCGTTTCTCACATCGCTTATGCGCTTTGCAAGGGCGCTCCAGTCCTCCGGAAATATATTGGCGCTGTCCAATGAACAGAAATCCTCGATCTCTATATCGATGTCCCCGGAAACGATCCTGAGTTCCTTCTGCATGTCGTTTATGGAAAGGCCGGGCTTTAAGCCGCTTTCCTTCATGACGGACGACAGTGTGCCGCCGGTATTTATGATCAGGATCTTTCTGCTCACGTTTTTTCTCCGTTTTCTTTTTGTTTAATTATATAGTCACCAACCCTCTTTTTTCAAGAGTTCAACGGTCCTTCCGTAAAAAGCAAAACACCCCGTGATTGCTCACGGGGTGAATCGATACGCACATGACTCTATTGATGTTTCTTTACCGTTCCGCCGTAGGTGCCGTAAAGATAAAGGGGCCCGTAGACAGGAATTTCGGGGTCAAATTTGGCGATTCGCCCCGGGATCGTGACCGTGTAATCCATGTCCTCATAGGTGTAGGAAAAAACAAGAGTGATGCTCGGGTTTTCTGCAAGGAGTTCCATTACTCCGTAGGTAAGTGCACAATCGGTACTCCAGGTAACCGTCTGAGTACCGCCAAGCGCGATGGCGTAATCAAAGGCATTCTCAAGGTCTGCAAAGTATTCTTCAAGGCTTCCCTGAGGGGTGGACGAAGAAGCAGAACCTGCGGATACCCACGGCGTTAAGTTGATAAGTGCCGACGAATAATCCGTCATATAATTTCCGTTACACTTCTCCTGGAGCACATAGAGTTTGAATACCGTGGGAGCATCTGCGGGAATATCTATATTTGCGGTTCCGGTTGCAGCCGTACATGATGCGATATTTCCATAGTATAAAACTCTATCATATACATCCGTTATGATTGCAGATACGTATTCGTTCGTTCCTGTCAGCGCTCCGCTATAGGAAATCTGCGCGGTCTCGCCCGGGGCCAGGGTGCTCGGGTCCGTACATTCTGCACTGAAACCATTTCTTGCAGGATCTGCAATGGTTAATTTCCAGTCATTGCCCGAATAATCGGCCACAGAAGCAAGCGCCCCCGCACCTACGGTGCCGGAGGATTTGCCACCCACCGCGGCAGATGTAAGAACAATATTCGAAAGCCCTATATTGAAGGCGGGACGTGTTTTGAGCTCATAGGTGTTTTGCCTTTGCAAAACATCGCCATAGAAGCTGCATGCAACCCCGGATTCATCGACACATAAACAGGTATCGTCGTAACTTCCGGGCGAGCGTAACCACCATTCAGTGCCTCTGCCCAAGGTCATGTAGTTATCCGATGATCTGGCAACATTTTGGCTGATATAAATTGCTTCTCTGGAAGACAATGGCCAGAGGAAAGGTGCATTATTTCCCGTAAGAGCACTTCCCGAAATTCCGTCGCTGTAAGGGTTTATCCTATATTCATCCACCAGAAGTTCACGTCTGACAATCGAGCTCATCTCTTCACTCGAAAAATAAGTCGTCGAATAGATCGCGTCGATGGCGGCCTTCAGCACAGAGCCCGAATAATCGTTACCATAGTTTATAAATTGAACAAAACGGCCCTCACCGAAGTATCCTCCCGCAAGCAGTGTAAGATTGTCAACGCCGTCGGTTGACAGTGCACCTGTGCCGTTATAGTTTATTACTCTCCAGCGCCGCGAACTGTCATTCCCATAAAACACCGTTGGTGCTCCGACAGCTCCCGGATTATCGCTCAGAGCGGCGGATCCGATCTGCAGTATTTTTCCGGACCCCGATGCGTGTACTTTCATCCCGGGATACAATCCCGCAAGATTCGATACAGCAAGGGAAACTGCAAGAATCGTGCAGGAAATTGCCTTCCGGAAAAGCTTAAAAAAACTTACAAATGATTTTTTCTTCATACTTGACCCCTTCCTTTTGTATTATTTCTTTTAATATATTTTTTGCATATTGCAGTTATGATGACCCCCAACATAAAGGCTATGACAGCGGTAAGCACATATCCTCCCGCACTTGCATCCAGAAGTGAAGATCCGGTGTACATTCCTTTGTACTCCGGAAGCGGTTTATTAGTGATCTGCATATTCATCATTCCAAAAAGCAATACAAGCAACACAGCACACAGGCTTCCGATTCCCGCGATGATATTTTTTTCCTGCCTTCTTTTGATCCTTGCTGCCATCGTATGTATGAGACCGATACGTTCTTCATTGCTTCTCATGTATCCTCCTTTCATACCGAATTCCCTATCTTCTGCTCTTAAAAAGCCTTCTATATATACAGACATCCAAACGTGCCGATATTCCCCCTTTAAAAAGCAAAAAAGTTGATCGAAAAGATCAACTTCCGCACTTTGCACAATATATGCGCACTTATTTTGTGTGATATTATATAAAAATATTAGGAAAGCTTAAGTTTAATCAACGTTTCCCTAAGCAAATCCCATTGAATCAATCCTTCTCCTTAAAAGACTCAGTCCTGCAGTTGTTACCAGAGGAATCATAAACCCTATGATCATAGGGATACCGGTCTGAGATACCAATACATTGAATACTCCGTGATAAGTAACCGCAACGCAGAGAAGTGCCACTGTCCCCGCTGCACGAAGCCAAAGCCTGTCCCAAAGGTGCAATAACCCAAAGGCAATGATGCTCCCGCATACAACATGCATGGCGCCTGTTCCAAGGCCTCGTATTGTCAGATTGATAAGATTATCCGCTCCATTCATTATAATAAAACACACATTTTCAAATGTAGCAAAGCCTATGGCGATCATCCCAAATGCATCCGCGGTGCCTGACTTATCAGGCTCAAAGACTAGAATAAAGAATAGCGCCGGACAAAACTTTAAGATTTCCTCAACAAGCGGAGATATCTCGAGTGATGCCGTAAAAAGATCCACTCCCTGCACAACAGCGATAAAAGTACTGATATATGATGAGAGAAGGCATGAAGTCATACCTGCAATCATAAATATGAGCATTCTTCTGCCGTGGCCTTTGGTTGCAACAGTCGCTATGATAAGAGGTGCCGCCATACATATAAAGATATTCTCTATATTAGTCATTCTGCGCCTCCTTTCCGTGCGGTGTACGGTCTGCATCACCGTACGTTTCTTTACCCGATTCTTTAAGCGCAGACTTTAACGCAGACGGAAATATTAAAAAGGCGACTGACAGAACCGTGTCAAAATAAAAATAGGGATTGGCAAAGGTATCACCCATCCAGAAGCAGGATACCGTCCATGCAGCATATTCTGCGAAACAGAAGACAAGTACTGTGATATAAAACCTTATGCTGCGCCGCATAAGAGCATCGACCGTCACCCAAATGAGTATGCTCATAAGTACAGTCGACAATATATTTTCGACAGCATCACAGTGTGAAAATAAAAAGTAAAAAATACACATACCCACCGTGAATACCGGGATGAGTAACAGAGTCCGGTTATACCGAGTTTTTTTCCTGTGGCCCCGTATATCGTTTACAAGCAGAATAAGGAAAAGATAACAGGCATGCCATCCAACGTAGGAAATATTGGAATATTGCGGTGTTTCGCCATAGAAGGTAAGGTACATCTGCCAGTAGATGTCTCCGAGAAAATAAACAAAGGCCGCAAAAAACAGAAGTACCCATGCATGCTTACCTGTCTTAAAGGCACGGTATGCACTGAGTACAGCACAGAACCCGGTGGTGAAAAGCTGTATGATATTTTCCGTACTTTCGATTATCGGCATTCCTATTCTTCCTTACCCCGGTTACTTTCTTTGGCAGTATCATCCCGCCATTTTTTAAGTTTTACACAGAATGCAGTCACAAAGCAGCCTAAGAGAAATGCAATCACTCCGATTGCAATATACCCCAGTGCTCCGATACCCGACAAAAGGCTTGCCTGCATACCTGAGTTCGCATGCTCTGCCGAAATACCGTTTGCAACCTCGGGTATATATAATGCAAGAAACACGATTGCCGCAAGGCTCGCTAATACACTTCCGACCTTTATGACCGTCTGTTGTGTGTGTCTTTTTGCAGTCTCTATCTCAGCCGCTTTTTTATAAATGGCTTTTATTCTTTCTTCATACGTAAGCATGGTTTATTCCCTCTTTCGACAATTCTCTCTTAAGATGCTTCTTTGCGGTTTGAAGCAACTTATCTACCCGCTTAGAAGATATTCCCATAACGGCGGATGCTTCTTTGTAACTCATATCTTCGAAATAGATAAGGAAGAGTATTTCCTTAAGCGTCGGATCGATCTTTTCCATACACAAGTGAAGTATATCATCACGTTCCGCATCGTAAACAGTCTTCTCGACAGCATCGCTTATTTCAAAGATTTCTTCAGAATCATCCAAAGAGAATATCTCTCTGCGCCCATTCTTCTTTAAGAGATTCATTGCCAGGTTGTGCGCTGTCTTATATAGATATGCCCTGAATCCGCCGCTTCTTATGGCAGGACTCTTCACAAGGATACGGGCAAAGGCCTCCACCGTAACATCCTCGGCATCCTGAATGTTGTGAAGAATGTTGTTAAGATACATGATCAGTGCATCGCCGTAACGTATCGTCAGTTCATCGAAGCTTTCTGCCTGACCTTGTATGAAGTTGGAATACAGTTCATCATCCGAAATAATCGATGAATCGGCATTTTTCATTGTGTTTTTCTTCATTTTCTTCTCTTTTTGTTTAATTATATAGTCACCGGCCCTCTTTTTTCAAGAGTTCAACGGTCCCTCAGCCGCCATTCATCACTATAAGTGCTGCTCCCGAAATTATCAAAAGAAGGACCACCAGTTTTTTTGCGATGGCGTCATTTAAAAATCTGCCGCTGAAGATTCCGAGGAACAGCCCCGCCAGGACCACGGGCATGAGCATCAGTGCCTGTTTTAACGAAGCAAGGGTGATTATCCCCATGACACTGTAAAGGATTATCCTGAAGCTGTTTTCAACAATAAACACGGCACTTATGTTGGCCTTAAACTCATCTCCCGTTTTCGTCACTCTTCCGAGATAGGCGGCAAGCAGGGCTCCCACGCCGAAAAGTCCGCAAAGGACTCCCGAAAGCACGCCGATGACAGCAAGAAGAAGTTTAGACTCCTTTATCTTAAGCTTTCCCGCTTCGCGAAGAAGGATCTCAACGCCAACGAGAATCACGACAATGCCGAAAACGATTTTGACGATCCCGGTGTCCGCGTTTTTCAGAAGAAACGCTCCCGGAATGCAGCCCGCCAGCACCAGAAGAGCCAGCGGAATGTATACTTTCGGGTTCAGTTTCTTTCTGTTTTTAAAGGTCAGTATCATGTTTGCGGGGTATCCCAAGAACAACTCAACGGGAGAAATGTCCACGTTGTTTGTTCCGAAACCCATTATCGATGTAAACACGAGGGTGTTTGCGAATCCGCAAAGACCCTTTACGAAAAAAGCAACAAATGTCGCTATGATCCAAAGCCACATATCCGTAAATTACCCTTCGTTCCGGTCGATGGTGATCGGTATTTTTACTGCGGGAACCTGCAATTCGCAGGCTTTAGTCCCTGTGTATCCTGACTCCTTCGGGAAGCTTGGTTTCCGGAAGGTTCTTTTTGCGGGTTTCATAGTCCTTCACAAACTCTCTGCAGGACTGAAGGGTACATCCGCCGCCCCTTATGATTATCTGCTCCGCACCGTCGCTGGTAACCACCACTATGTCGAATTTCCGCCCGTTTTCATGGGCATAGCGCTCGATGTAGCGGTCAGCGGTCTCGGCTGTTTTAGTATACACCACACGTATATTGTGATAAAGAAACTCTTCCGTGGGATGGTTCTTAAGCTTATAAGCATCAAAAACAAGGATCGTGTTAAGTCCCGTCATGCCGCTGTAATCGGAAACAAGGTCCATAAGTCTTCCCGCCGCGGCGTTAATGTCCCGTTCGGAAATATCCTTAAGTTCATCCCAGGCATGGACCAGATTGTAGCCGTCAATGAGAAGATACTTTTCTTTAGCGGTATAGCCCTTGTAAACCACAGGCTTGGGATCCTGCCGCGATCTTACGTGCTTTTCCCCTTTCCGGTTGGAATTGCCGGCTCTGTCTATGATCCTGTCGACTTCTTCCACCGTGAGAAAAGCTTCGGAACGCTCTGTTGGCGCGGCCTGCAGAAGTTCGTAAGTATCATCGTCGGACGCGTTGACTCCGAGAGTCAACGGAAGGTGCATGTATTCAAAAACCTCATCCCAGGGCACTGCCACACCGGACCCATGGGAGCAAAATACGGAATCGCAGGGATTTCTTAAGTCGGAGGCGGCATCGTAACCGATACGCTCCAAAACTTCTTCTGTATTGTGGCACCTGTCATACCCGGCAAGACTCACCGACAAAGAACCCAAGCCCTTGGTATAGGCTGCCACTTCGGCGCCATACCCGTTTAAGGCCGATACGGGAGCACGCCCCGTAATTTCCGTAAGTCCGTTGTCAACTCCCGTGACCGTGGCAGTCCCGCTCATCCTGTCTATATCCGTCATGGCCCGTCCCACGGTGTTTTCGGGCACTCTCAGTTCATAGAAATAAAAGGGTTCAAGAAGCACGGATGAAGCCTGCATAAGGCCCTGCCGCACGGCTCTGTAAGTAGCCTGTCTGAAATCTCCGCCCTCCGTATGTTTAAGGTGGGCGCGGCCTGCCACCAGAGTTATCTTCATATCGGTAATGGGTGACCCCGTAAGAACTCCCCTGTGGACTTTCTCCGATAAATGAGTAAGCACCAGTCTCTGCCAGTTAAGGGCAAGATCGTTAACGGAAACCTCGGATTCAAACTGCAGGCCCTTCCCTCGCGGAAGCGGTTCCATCAAGAGATGCACTTCCGCATAGTGACGCAGTGGTTCAAAGTGTCCCACGCCTTCCACCGTATCTTCTATGGTTTCTTTGTACAGGATCTTACCCGTGCCGAAAGAAACCGTAACGCCGAAGCGGTCTTTGATCTCTCCCGCAATGATCTCCGTCTGCACCTCTCCCATAAGATGGACGAAAATATCCTTTGTTTCTTCGTTATATTCAACCTGCAAGCCCGGCTCTTCTTCCATCAGTTCGCAAAGATTCCGGTACATGACCTGTTTATCGGTGCCCCGGGGAAACTCCAGAGCGTAAACCAGAACCGGCTCGATGACGCTTTCGAAAGCCCGTGTTTCCGAACCGTAAACGTCTCCCTGACGGGAGTTTTTAAGTCCCGTCACGGCACAGATCTCCGTAGCGGAAACCTCCTTCACGGACTCGTACTTTTCCCCGGAATAAAGGCGGATCTCGTTGATCTTTTCGCCGTTTATGAGGTCTTTGACCTTAAGGGTCCCGCCTGTTACCTTCAAATGGGTAAGGCGGTTCCCGCCCTTGTCTTTATCGATCTTAACGCAGACCGCACCGAAATCGGGAAGCGTCGCCGGGTTTACGCTGTATTTTTCAAGGACCTCCAGAAACTCTTCGGTACCCTCCTGTTTTAGAGCGCTTCCGAACATAAGAGGGAAAATCCTGCAGTCCCTTACGGCTCCGCATATTTTCTCATCGGGTACGGAACCATCCTTCATGTAAAGGTCCAAAAGTTCCTCCGAACCGGTGGCTATATCCTCGTAAAAAGAATCGGTGCCTCTTTCCGAAAAGTCAACGATCTCCGAAGACAGGCCCTCTTTCAGGGCTTTGATCGTCTCTGCCCTTGAAGGTCCCGGAAGGTCGGTCTTGTTCACAAAAATAAAGGTGGGAATATCATGTGCGCGAAGAAGGCGCCACACAGTCCGGGTATGGGACTGTATGCCGTCGGTTGCGCTGATTATAAGGATTGCCTGATCGCAGATATTTAAAGTCCGTTCCATCTCACCGGAAAAATCCACGTGCCCCGGTGTGTCCGCCAGGATTATTTCTTTGTCTTTAAGCGGAATACGGGCGAACTTGGCATAGATGGTGATACCCCGGTCCCGTTCCCACCGGTTATAGTCAAGAAAAGCGTCACCTGTATCCACACGGCCGGCTTTTCTGATGGCCCCCGATGCATACAGAAGGCTCTCCGATAATGTAGTTTTGCCTGCGTCCACGTGGGCCAGGATCCCGGTAACGATTTTCTTCATACCGCATCTTTTTTCCCTTTTTACGTAGTTTGGTGCTATATTAAAACTGTCTGTTCTAACTATACCCCATGAACCGAGAGGGGCGTCAAGTAAAAAAACAATAAAAAGGGCGCAAGATATCATGCCGGATTTTCAGAGATTAAAAGAACTGGCGGAACGAAGCTACAACAGCGGGACATTTACCTTTACCGACTTTCTTTCCGTCGCGGAACTGTCCGATTATTTTGAAAAAGAAAGAGACCTTTCCTTCGCCGCTCCGAAGCTCTTCGGAGGCTGTGAGATCGCGGAGCGGAAGATCATAAGATTCGGAAACCCCGCAGAGCTTGGGTACGATGTGGAGTTTCCCATAACCGCCCTCTCCGTGGAGCCTGTGGCGGCCAAATTTTCCGATGATCTGAATCACCGGGATTTTCTGGGTGCTTTAATGAACCTTGGCATCAAGCGGGAAGTTCTTGGTGATATCTTCGTAAAGGGAAACAGGGCCTGTGTGTTCTGCAGGGAAGAGATTGCCGATTATATAATCGAAAATCTTACCCGGATAAAGCACACTTCCGTGAAAGTATCAAAAACGAACGATACGAAAGAACTCACCGCACCCACTCTCGAAGACAAGGTGATCCTGCTGTCTTCCGCAAGAGCGGATGCGGTGATCGCAAAAGTTTACAATATTTCAAGAAACGATTCCGTTTCAAAGTTCCAAGCGGGGCTGGTGTACTTAAACGGCCGTGAGTGCACGGAAAACGCCAAGGACTTAAAGCCCGGAGATATTCTGTCCGTCCGCGGTCTCGGAAAATTCGAATACTCCGAGGAACTCGGAACAAGCAAAAAGGGCAAGCTCAACAGTCTGGTGCGAATCTACAGTTGAACCTTTTTAAAAGCTCGACAAACACCGGACGGATCGGAGGAGAAATTTCAGTAAGATCAATATCGCCGAGGGCAAAGAACCTCAACTCTTCCATTTCGCCATCGAGAGCGACAGGTTCTCCTTTCCAATGTCTGCAAATATATATAATTTCGAAATTGGATACTTCGTCTCCGTTGGGATAAATATAATGAGCTTCCGGACCGGAATTAACGAAAAAGAACTCGATATCCTCCGCTGTCAATCCCATTTCTTCGTATAATTCCCTCTTTGCGCAGTCCTCAACATACTCATCGATTTCAACAGAACCGCCGGAATATCCCCATTTGTGATTGTCTTTGCGCTTTCCCAAAAGAATGCGGCCGTGTTCATCCATACAGATGATGCTTGCCGCACATTGGATGACTGTTCTGTGTCCCACCAGTTTTCGCATTTCTGCCATGTAGCCCGTCATACTTTTACCTCCAAAACCGGAATTTGCAGATCTCTTAACCGGATGATAATAACCTGTCTGCTTCAAATATACTCTACGGACCCGGTACCCGGTCAAGTAAAAAAACAATAAAAAAGCCCCGGTGAGGGGCTTTAAGACTGAAACTCAGTTTCAGAATCTCAATATTGTCTTCAGTACATGCCGGGCGCAGACCAGCAGATCCTTTCGGTGGAGGGCGCCGAGTTTCATTGCTTCCTTTACACGCTCCGGAAAGCCTGTAGCCATTTTCAGGTCATTACCCGCCACGATCTCCCTGTACTGCTCGGAACGGCACCACCAGTCGGTAATAACAAGGCCCTCATATTTCCATTCATCCCGAAGTATCCCGGTAAGAAGTTCTCTGTTTTCCGACGTTCTCACACCGTTTATCGCATTATAGGAAGACATGATCGTATAGGGATCCGCATCCTTCACTATGATCTCAAAGGCTTTAAGATATATCTCTCTCAAAGCACGTTCCGAAACTCTCGAATCCGAATGCTTGCGGTTCGTTTCTTTGTTATTGGCCGCAAAATGCTTTACGCTGGCTCCGACCCGGTTTTCCTGTATACCTTTGACCATTGCGCCCGCAAGTTTCCCTGTGAGGTAAGGATCCTCGGAAAAATATTCAAAATTTCTGCCGCACATGGGATTTCTGTGAATATTTACGGCAGGAGTCAGCCATACGGCGAGATTGTTTTCCTTCAGTTCTTCTCCGCCCGCAAAGCCTACCTCCCTGGCAACCTCACGGCTCCAGGTGTTTGCTATCACGTTGGCGCAAGGAAATGCGGTTGTCACAACGCCCGTTTCCTTTGCCAGACGGATCCCGGCAGGGCCGTCCGCCATCTGTGCATTGGGAATTCCGTACTCGGGCATGTTTCCGAAACCGTACACATTGCCCACACCGGTATTGGGCTGTCCTCCCAACAGGAAGATCAGCTCGTCGTCACTTAACTGTTCCGTAAATTCATCAAGGGAAAGCTTTCCTTCAGCCACATCTTTAAGCGGCCTTGCGCCTTCTTTAAAGGGCTTTGTCAAAAGATGCCTTGCAGCGAAACGTACTTCGGGTGCCATGGCTTCTTCAGAGCCTGGTACCATCCTTTTAAGCAGGCATTCATTTATGTCCCTGTGGGACCCTTGAGGCAATTCTTCGAAGGATCCGTCACTTCTCATCCTCTTCGGAAGTTCGACCGGCACCAGTTTATGTGTAAGCCTGCATAAAACCTCATCCTTCTTAAGTTCAAATTCGTAATCGATCTTTACCGCGGTCCGCACATCCGCGCCAAGGTAAAACTGATAGTATCCCGCCTCAAGCACGTATGAATCCTC
>JAEEGK010012109.1_pt1 | contig 19653 bp, 11 predicted proteins | sample 8958771 | NCBI WGS metagenome assembly JAEEGK01 (sample SAMN16246547, study PRJNA631951) | gut metagenome | biome: gut microbiome; feature: rumen; material: SC-attached | host: Bos | place: Iran: Karaj | collected 2018-10
ACAAGTTCGCTGATTGATTCCTGCTCGTTGTAGAGCGGTATTACAACACTGATATTCATTGATTTAAATTATTAATCTGTAGTAATGGTTTTGTTTTGATGATGTTGGCCAGAATCAGGCTGAAGAAACCCGCGCCGATGAGTTGCATAATGAACATCACAAAGGCCATTGAGCCGCCCGAGAGCGATTCTCTGTATAAATTCATCATTGCGGCCGTCTGCTCATCGTTCATCGCCCACTGCTGCCGCAAAACGGGTTCTATCTGGCCGATAAGGCTCTGAAGGTCGTCGGGTGCGATGCTGGTGTAGTAGAAATATCCGAACACGGCAAGCACCGTGGCGCTGATAACATTGAGTTTGTTGACGTAGAGCAGCGCGCGGCCGTAGTTGAACTTTTCGCCTTCGACGCTCTCGCGGTACTGGCGGCCCGAGAGCATCACCACAAACGAGAAGATGATGATGTTGAGCCACGAGATGTTGTCGCCAGGTGTGTGCGTCATTCCCCGCAGGTGCGCAATGAAGATGGTGGCCGCAAACGACAGACCGATTACCGCCCCGACCTTCAGAATGAATGAGTTGACTTCGTTTTTGTCAGACATCACAATAGTGTTTGAACTGCAAATATAACTTAAACGCAAACGGAAAAACACAATCGCAAACTAAAAACGCAACAAACGGGCAGACATTGTCTCAAAAATCGATTCACCGGTTCGCCAATTCAACTTCTCGACTATCTTTGCCTTACTTTACAACGCTTTATGAATCGCGAGCAACAGATTTATCGGGTGACGTGGGTTGGATTTTTCGCCAACCTGTTTCTGTCGGTGGGCAAGATTGCAGCCGGCATTGTGGGCCGAAGCGGCGCCATGATTGCCGACGGCGTGCACTCAATATCCGATTTCGCAACCGACCTTGTGGTGCTGGTTTTTGTGAAAGTGTCGGCCATGCCGAAAGACGATGACCACGATTACGGCCACGGCAAATTCGAGACGCTGGCCACAATTATCATAGGGCTGGCGCTGTTTGTTGTGGCGGCCGGAATCTTCTGGAAGAGTGTGAAGCTGGTGGCGGCCGTTGCCGGCGGCGAGACCATTGAGCCGCCCGAGGCCATTGCTTTTGTGGCCGCAGCCGTTTCAATTGTTGTTAAAGAGGCCCTTTATCGATATACAAAAAGAGTGGGCGAGGAGGTGTGCTCGCAAGTGGTTGTGGCCAACGCCTGGCACCACCGCTCTGATGCACTCTCGTCAATCGGAACGCTGTTGGGCATTGGCGGCGCCTATTTTCTCGGGCAGAAATGGGCGGTGCTCGACCCCATTGCCGCCATCATTGTCAGCTTGCTGATTGCCAAAGTGGCCTACGACCTTGTGAAACCCGGCATTGGTGAGATGCTCGAGCGCTCGCTGCCTAAAGAACAAGAGGAGGAGATAGAGTCTATTGTGCTCAGTCATAAGCATTTCAGCGATGTTCACAATCTGAAAACCCGCCGCATTGGTTCGGGTATTGCCATTGAGTTGCATGTGCGCGTTCCGGGCAATATGACGGTCCGCGAGTCGCATGCCTCCACAGTGGATGTTGAACGCAAACTGCGCGAACGCTACGGCCAGCGCACGCAGGTGATTCTGCATGTGGAACCGGAGAAGGAGTAGGGAGTTATAAGTTATAAGTAGGGATGTCACAGTGTGGCGTCCACGAAAATTTAATCAATACGGGAAACAAAAAAAGCCCCGACGGTTTTTCCGTCGGGGCTTTCTCTATGAAAAACTTACTGAATTACTTGTTCAGTGCAGTTGCAACGTCAACGGCCACAGCCACGGTAGCACCAACCATCGGGTTGTTGCCGATTCCGAGGAAGCCCATCATCTCAACGTGAGCCGGAACTGAAGACGAACCAGCGAATTGAGCGTCAGAGTGCATACGGCCCATTGTGTCGGTCATACCGTACGATGCCGGACCTGCAGCCATATTGTCGGGGTGCAGAGTACGGCCGGTGCCGCCACCCGATGCTACTGAGAAATACTTCTTGCCACGCTCGGTGCACTCTTTCTTGTAAGTGCCTGCAACCGGGTGTTGGAAACGGGTCGGGTTGGTTGAGTTGCCGGTGATTGACACGTCAACGCCCTCTTTCCACATAATGGCCACACCCTCACGAACGTCGTTGGCGCCGTAGCAGCGTACTTTTGCGCGCTCGCCGTCAGAGTATTTGATTTCCTCAACCACTTTCAGCTCGCCTGTAAAGTAGTCGAAATCAGTGTGAACGTAGGTGAAACCATTGATACGCGAAATGATTTTGGCAGCGTCTTTGCCCAGACCGTTCAGAATGCAGCGAAGCGGCTCTTTGCGCACCTTGTCGGCCTTTGCGGCGATTTTGATAGCGCCCTCAGCGGCTGCAAACGACTCGTGGCCTGCCAGGAAGGCGAAGCATTTGGTCTCCTCGCGAAGCAGACGTGCTGCCAGGTTGCCGTGTCCCAGACCAACCTTGCGGTCGTCGGCTACAGAGCCGGGGATGCAGAACGACTGCAGACCGATACCGATAGCTTCAGCGGCGTCAGCGGCGTTTTTGCAGCCCTTCTTCAGAGCGATGGCGGCGCCTACAACGTAAGCCCATTTAGCGTTCTCGAAGCAGATTGGCTGTGTGTCCTCGCAGGTTTTGTACGGGTCCAAACCATAAGATTCGCAGATTTGGTTAGCCTCTTCGATACTTTTAATGCCGTTAGCGTTCAAAGCAGCAAGAATCTGCTTCTCGCGACGGTCCTGACTTTCGAATTTTACTTCTCTAATTGCCATATCTGTGTCCTCCTATTCTTTACGTGGGTCAATTTCTTTAACAGCCTCTTCGATGCGGCCATATTTGCCAGATGCTTTCTGAAGAGCCTCGTTGGCGTCCATTCCGCCCTTAATCATATCCATCATACGGCCAAGGTTAACGAAGCGGTAGCCGATAATCTCGTTGTTCTTGTCCAAGCCGATTTTGGTGATGTAGCCCTCGGCCATCTCAAGGTAACGCGGTCCTTTAACCGATGTTCCGTAGAGTGTGCCAGTGATGCCGCGAAGGCCTTTGCCAAGGTCCTCAAGGCCGGCGCCGATGGTCAGGCCGCCCTCTGAGAAGGCGCTCTGTGTACGGCCGTAAACAATCTGCAGGAACAACTCGCGCATTGCGGTGTTGATAGCGTCGCAAACCAGGTCGGTGTTGAGAGCCTCGAGAATGGTCTTGCCCGGAAGAATCTCAGCAGCCATTGCAGCCGAGTGAGTCATACCGGTGCAGCCGATGGTCTCAACCAGAGCCTCTTGAATGACACCCTCTTTGACGTTCAACGAGAGTTTGCAGGCACCCTGCTGTGGGGCGCACCAGCCGATACCGTGGGTGAAACCACTGATATCTTTGATTTCTTTAGCCTTCACCCATTTGCCCTCTTCAGGAATCGGGGCGGGGCCATGGTTGGCGCCTTGTGCTACGCAAACCATACCTTGTACTTCGTGTGTAAAGTTCATATTACTAATCTGTTAAAGTTTTATAACCGTAGTGTTGTCCACTAACCAAGCGGCAAATATAACTAAAAACGATGAACCCAAAACAAATGATTCCAATATTAGCCGCCACACATTGACAAAAATCGCATGACTATTGCTTTAGTAAAAATCGTTTCATATTTTTGTTTTACGGTATGCAACTGATGCCGACAAACACTTTTAAACAACTAAAAACTAACAAACTATGCAAACAAGCAAAATGGCCACCGCTCTGCTGTTGCTGGCCTCCATGGTGGGATGCAACAGCGAAAAACAAAACGGCCCGTTCGAGATTGTGACACTGCAAGAGGAGACTCTGCCGCCCGTACAACCGCTCAAATTGGAGAAAATCGACATTAACGAGGATTACACAATGGGCGACCCCCAATGCTGGATTTACCATGACTCTGTTCTGGTTGTGCTGAAGTGGGACGATCCCTATCCATTAAAAAAGATGCTGACGCTGGTCAATCTGAACACAGGCAACATCATTGCCGAGTATTTCACAAACGGCCGCGGACCCGGCGAACTGCTTGGCGCTTTAGGCAGACTGTCGAACAACCGATTGGATATATGCGGTTGTCAGTTGGGCAGGTTGGTATCGGTCAACCTCGACTCCGCCATTATGCATGGCAATGCCTACAAACCCATTCTCATAAATTGCGCAAGAAACGATTTTTCAGAGTGGGGCGCATTGGAGGACACTCTGTTTCTGACTGTAAACGATTATTATTTCGACGGTGAGAATGCATTATGCAAGGCCAACTCGCAACTGCCTGAATTTTACTGGTTTGGCAAGAATGGAAAAAGTATTCCTGAGTACAATGATTCTCTTTATGAAGTAAAATATCGTGTGCAAGATATATCACGACTGACCATTTCAATTAATAAAAAAAGGAACCGCGTGGTTTGCTGCAATCTGTTCCGCCCCTATATAAAAGTTCTCGATTTGGATTTGAATCCGATAAGAAAAATTGTCGGTCCCGAGCCTGACGATGGCAAATATGTTGTCGAAGAGTTCACTTCTTCATTGTTTTGGGATAATAAAAATTATGGAAGAAATGACTATTACTCTGTTCCCTCATGCGATGATGAAAACATTTTTGTAACGAATCATCGCACACACAGATATAAGCAAGAAGGAAATGATATAAATGCAGTAATCAATGGTTATCTTAAAGTGAGGCTTGACAATGCCGAAATTTTCAGATTTGACTGGGACGGCAACCTAATCGCCAGATACAATGCCAAAGGCCGGCATATTTGGGGATTCACCTATAGCAAAAACAGCAACACTTTGTATTTGCAGGCGAAGGGTGAAGACGGCGAATTCTTTATGTATAAAGCCAAATTGTAGAGCGTTGAGGCAGAAATGAGAAACAGCTTCTTTTATGCCGCGAATCATCCGTGGTAATCAGCCTTTACAATCTTCCGATACTCACTTGGCGTCATTTGCTCATGCTGGCGGAAGCGTCTCGCAAAATACGAGGGATCGGTGATTCCTAACGAATCAGATATCTGAGTCATTGTCAAGGAGGTGTTTTTCAGCATCATTTTGGCGGCCAGCATCAATGACTCATCAATCCAATATGAAACAGGCTTATTGGTGTTTTGCTTAACTGTTTTGTTTAAATGGTTTGCCGTAACATTTAATTTATCAGCATATTCTGCAACCGACATCTTTTTCTGCCCCGTTTCAAAGACCATCTCCATAAATCGGTTGCAAAGCACGTTGCGCGAGGGTTCCGCTGCCGTTTTGTTGTTGCCGACGGCCATCTCGACCAAAAAAGAGTTCAGGTTGGCGCGAATCACATCATCGTTACACGGAACCGACAATGTTTCGTTGTAAATGCGCTCAAGCAGCATCTGTATAAAGCTGCTGCGCGAGTGGTCGAACTGCGCAACGTAACCGGCATGGGCCTGCATGAACGAAAATCCGCGGAAACTGTTTGTAACCAGCGGATTGGTGCACAAAAAATCGGTGCTGAAACTGCCCATAAAGCCGCTGCAATTGCGGAAATATCTGATTCTGAATGGCGTTTCGGCAGGAATAGTCAAACACTCGTTGGCAGAAACCAAAAGTTGATCCTGCTCAGCCTCAACCAACACCTCTCCCCTGACAAGAAACATGAATCCATGGTTACGCATACAGGCTATCGGGGTTGGACACGACATGGCGTACCGGGCGCTATCATCAAGCAGACGAATGACAAAGTCGCGTTCCGTCTGATTTCCATTTACTCCGTGATGTACGAGATGTTCCGTATGCATTATGCCCATTTTGAGGCAAAAATACACAAATTTGTATTTGAACATAAACGGTGCATCGCACACTAAAGCATCACTTTTCTCGTTTATTTTCGGGACCGTTTGGTCGGTCAACTTATCTATTTAGAAAAAACTATTTTTGCATCGCTAAAAAAAACAGATTGTGTCAAGGATAAGCAAAACAGTCACCCTTTTGAGCATGGCTTCAGCCGCTGTGCTATTGGTTTGCTGTTCGCCTGCCAAAAACACGCCCATACGCCGCGGTTACCATAACCTTACATCGAAATACAACGTCTATTTCAATGGAAACGAGGCATATAAGTCGGGCATGGAGAAAATCTATTCGGCCCACAAAGAGAATTTCTCGCTTGTCCTGCCCGTGTTTGTATATAGCGACAAGGAGGCCGCGCTCACATCGTACAGCGACATGAACCGCGTGATTGAGAAGAGCGAGAAGTGCATACGCAAGCACTCCATCACGGCCAAGCCGAAAACCAAGAAAGGCAAGAAGCTGAACGACAAGCAGAAGGCGTTCCAGAACAAAAATGAGTATGTGAAGTGGATTGACAATGCCGAGATGCTCGAGGGCAAGGCGAAAACCATCAAGCAGAATTATTTCGCCGCCATTGAGCAGTTCTCGCAGATTGTCCGCCAGTACGATGAGCAGGACACCAAGACCGAAGCCTACATCTGGCTGGCTCGCTGCTACACCGAGATGGAGAAATATCAGCAGGCCAACGATTTCATCAGCACCGTGACGGGCGACATGAGCAAGGTGTCGCGAAAGATGGAGGCACCGCTGGCTCAGACTCAGGCCGACATTCTGCTGCGGCAGGGACGCCACGCCGATGCCATTCCCTACGTGGAGACGGCCGTGAAGAAAATCCGCCGCGACCGCCGCGAGAAAATCCGCCTGATGTACATTCTGGCACAGCTCTATCAGTTCAACGAAGACAACCGCAAGGCAAGCGAATGGTATCAGAAGGTTATCGATAAAAACCCTGATTACGAATATGTTTTCAATGCCCGCATAAACAAGGCAAGCCTTTACAGCAGCGAGTCGGGCGGAAGTGCGGCTCTGCAGCGTGAGCTCACCAAAATGCTGAAAGACGACAAGAACACCGATTATCTCGACCAAATTTATTACGCGCTGGGCAACATCGCCTACAACGAGATGCGCGACGACGACGCCCTGTGGTACTTCAAGCAGTCGATTGCCGCAAGCACCACCAACGACAATCAGAAGAGCATCTCTTATCTGGCCGTGGCCGACATCTACTTCGACAAGCCCGACTACCGCAACGCGCAGCTCTACTACGACAGCGCAATGGTCAACCTGCCGCACGAATACCCTGACTATCAGAACATCCGCCGCAAGGCCGAGAACCTGACCGACCTGGTGAACTGCATTGAGACCATTCAGACGCAGGACAGCCTTCAGAAACTGGCAAAAATGAGTGAGGATGAACGCAACAGGGTCATCGACCGCAAAATACAGGAAGTGAAAAACGCCGAGCAGGCCGAAAAGAACCGCGAGAACGTAGCCAAAAGCGAACTAGCACAGGCGCAGCAGATGAGCCGCCAGAACACAACGGGCGGCAAATGGTACTTCTACAACCAATCGTCGCTGAGCCTTGGGCAGGACGAGTTCCGCAAGAAATGGGGCAACCGCAAGCTGGAGGACAACTGGCGCCGAAGCAACAAGACCGTCACCGAGTGGGACGATGTGGGAAGCACGGCTGAGGCTGAGGAGGCTGAGGACGCAAAGAAAGGCCTCGACAACAAGAGCCGCGAGTATTATTTGGTCGATATTCCGCTCACCGACTCGGCTTACAAGGTGTCGGAGCAGAAGATGGAGCAGGCCTACTTCAATCTGGGCGTAGTCTACAAAGACAAATTCGCCGACTATCCGCTCGCCATTGACGCTTTTAACGACTACATGAAGAAATACCTTAATTCGGAGAAAGAGGTTTCGGCAATGTTCAATCTCTACAAAACCTACCTTTTGCAGAAGGACTACGCCAATGCCGACATCTATAAGAAACGGATTATCAGCGAGTATCCCGATACCGACTACGCCAAAATCCTGAACGACCCCGATTACTACAAAGAACTCGAGAAGGCCGAGAATGAGCTCAATTTCATGTATCAGGTGACTTACCGCTACTTCCTGAACGACGAGTGCGACAATGTGAACTCAACGTTCCGTTATGTCGATTCGGCATATCCCGACAGTCGACTGATGCCGAAATTCGCGCTGCTCAATACGTTATGCATGGGCAAATCAACCGATTCACTGACTTTCGAGAGTATGCTGAAAAGCTATATCGAAAAGTATCCGAAAGGCGATGAAGCCGGCTACGCACGCGACGTAATTGCCGCCCTGAACCGCAAGCCGCACGAAGTGGAAGAGAAAACTGAAGAGCAGATTCTGGCCGAGGAGCAGCTGGCCGCACAAGCCGCCTACGACTCGCTTGACGTGTCGCTTTATAATTTCGATGCCGACGAGCTACACTACTACATTGTTGTTGTCGACAAGCATAAACTGGAGGAGAGCCGCATCCGATTCGGTTTCATCGACTTCAACGACGAGTATTTCGACTTTATGAATTTCGATGTCTCGACAGCCAAACTCTCTGAAGATTACGGCATTGTCAGAGTCGATAAATTCAAGAACGCCCGCATGGCGCAGAACTACATTGAGTCAGTGATTGTTGCCGGCGAAGTGTTCGACGGTGTAGTGAGCGACAGCTACAGGCAATACATCATATCGAAATCGAACTACGAAAAATTCCTTGAGGACGGCAATCTCGACCGTTACAACAAGTTCTTCGACTTGAACTACACGTTGAATCCATAAACCACTTGAAGATGAAACGCTTATCAGTCATTTTGTTAGTGGCGGGCATTGTCGCCACATCGTGCACACCAAAAACCGACAATCAAACAGACGGCGAGCCTATGACTCACCTGCTGCTGGCCACCGCTTGGTTTCAGCAGTCGGCCGAGATGCGCGCCTGCTATTATCAGTCATACATGCTGGCCAAAATGGCACTGAAGGAGAATCTGCAGAACTACAAGGGCGCGAAGCCCGCAACCGTGGTGCTCGACATCGACGAGACGGTGCTCGACAACAGCCCCTTTGAAGCCAAACTGATGGCCGACCGCCAAAACTACTCTGACAGTGCGTGGATGGCATGGTCGGCACGTGAAGAAGCGCTGGCGCTGCCCGGAGCTGCGGAGTTCATTGCATACGCGCGTGAGCTGGGCGTTGATGTTTTCTTCATCTCGAACCGCGTTCTTGATGAGCGTGAACGGACTCTTAAAAACCTTGCCACAGCAGGAATGGCCGTCGACTCGGCTCACCTTCTGCTCTACGACCTGAGCAAAGGAACATCGTGCAAAGACGAACGCCGTGATTTGGTATCAGAAACACACGAGATAATTCTTTTCATTGGCGACAACCTTGGCGACTACACTTCGCTCTTCGACCGCCGCGACAGTTCGCTTGCCCTGCATCTGGCCGACTCACTGCACGAAGATTTCGGTCGCAAGTTCATCATCCTGCCCAACCCCATGTACGGCGAGTGGGAGAACGCCATCTATGGCCACAACCACAAGCTGCCGATGACCGAAAAGAACCGGACGATGCTGGAGCTGTTGAGGAAATAAAACCACCTGACAACCGTATTTTTACCCGGCGCAACCGAATTTAAAACCGTTGCCGCCGAATTTGAATTTGTGCACACCGTGCCCGAAAGCGACATTATATTTGCATCGTTCAATCAACCATGAAAAATGTGGAGAATCTGGAAATACCTTGATTTCACCCCCGAAACTCAAGGTATTTTTTTTGCCCGCAAACAAACCTTGCCAATAAAATACATCCAAACCGTTTATTTATTATTTTTACACACTTTTGAGTGCGTCAGCAACCGCTCGCAAAAGTACAAACAACTGAAAACCAAATAGAATTGATTAAAAAGTACATTAAACGCTTTATTATCATGAAACATTTTTTCACCCCAATCGTGGCAATTGCTCTTACGCTGAGCACAATGACAGCCGTGGCACAAGCCGACGGATTCTCGTACCAAGCAGTGGTTCGTGACGCCAGCGGCGAACTTGTTGACAACTCGAAAGTAGGTCTGCGCCTGACGCTGACCGACAAAGATGGCAACCAGATGTATCAGGAGACACACACACCAACGACCAACAATTACGGTGTGCTGACTGTTACAGTGGGAACCGGTACGCACGCCGAAGGCCAGAGCCTTCAGAATGTGAACTGGGCTGGCGGCGACGTGTGGATGCGCGTTGAGATTGACCCTCGCGGCGGCACCAAGTACACCAATATGGGCTCAACCAAATTGCAAGCCGTGCCATACGCCTATTTTGCAATCAACGGCGGAAATGGCGAGAAGGGCGATCCCGGCGAAAAAGGTGACACGGGCGATAAAGGCGATGCCTTTACTTACGAAGATTTCACTCCGGAGCAACTTGCCGCACTGAAAGGTGAAAAGGGTGACAAAGGTGATATGGGCACAAGCCTTACCAACAGAGGCAGCTGGTCGGCGAATGAAACCTACAATTCGGGCGACTACGTGTTCCACCGCAGCTCTAGCAACCAACTTGTCAACTCAATGTGGATTGCACAAAACGATGACATAAACAGTTCGACCGAACCATATCTGGACAGCGAAAACTGGATTGAGCTCCAGGCAGAAAAGGGCGAAAAGGGTGACAAGGGTGACAACGGCGCACCCGGTTTGCCAGGCGAGCAAGGTCCAGAGGGACCGGCAGGACCGGCAGGACCAGCAGGTCCGCAAGGTGAACCCGGCGCACCCGGCACTGGCTTGACAAATAAAGGTTTATGGGCAGCTGGAACAGCATACGAATCGGGCAACTATGTGTTTTCCCGCAGCACCGACAACGCATCGCTCAATTCGATGTGGATTGCACAAAATGACATAACCAGTGCCAATTCGACAACCGAACCTTATCTGGATACCGAAAACTGGGTTGAATTTCAGGCTCCAAAAGGAGAGCAAGGCTTGAAAGGCGACACGGGCGAGAAAGGTGACGCTTTCACCTATTCAGATTTCACTCCTGAACAACTCGCCGCTTTGAAAGGCGAAAAGGGCGACCAAGGTATTCAAGGCCCCAAAGGTGACAAAGGCGACACCGGCACCGGTCTTACCAACCGCGGAAGCTGGGCAAACGGTGCAAGCTACACCACGGGTGATTATGTATTCTCGCGCAGTACCAACGATGCGAATGTAAACTCAATGTGGATTGCAAAAACCAACAATTTCACAAGCACAAAACTTCCTTATCTCGACCTTACAAACTGGGTTGAATTCCAGGCTCCAAAAGGCGACAAGGGTGATCCCGGCCGCGACGGCATGCAAGTTGCCGGACAACGCGGACAGACACTTGTCCACAATGGCACAACATGGGTTGCAACTGACGAAATATCGCTCAAGAAACTCGATGTGAAAGGTACAACCACAAACGACGACGCCCTGTTCGAAGTTAAGGACAAAGATGGCAATGTGGTGTTTGCCGTTTATCCCAATGGCGTTCATGTTTATATTGATCCAGATGCTGATGCCAGCAAGATGAAACGCAGCGGTTTCCTTGTTACTGGACGTGAGGCAACAAAGGATGGCATCAACAGCGATTATTTTGCCGTAAATAGCTATGGTACACAAGTGTATGTGGGCGAAGGCGACGATAAGATGAAGCGCAGCGGTTTCCTTGTAACCGGACGCGAAGCAACCAAATCTGGCGTTAACAGCAACTATTTTGCAGTGAACGACGACGGTACACAAGTGTATGTTGGCGAAGGCGACGATAAGATGAAACGCAGCGGGTTCCTTGTAACGGGACGCGAAGCAACCAAAGACGGCATCATCAGCGACTATCTCTCAGTTAACGACGATGGTACACAAGTGTATGTGGGCGATGGCACCAGCAAGATGAAACGCAGCGGCTTCCTTGTAACGGGACGCGAAGCCACAAAGGCCGGCGTTAACAGCAACTATTTTGCAGTGAACGACGATGGCACGAAAGTCTATATCGACGACCAGCTTGAAAACGATGCCAAGATGAAGCGCAGCGGTTTCCTTGTTACTGGCCGTGAAGCAACCAAAGACGGCAGCTCAACAAACTATATGAAAGTGGCCACCGACGGTACACAGGTGAAATTCGACACCGATGCCAGCAAGATGAAACGCAGCGGTTTCCTTGTTACTGGACGTGAGGCAACCAAGGGCGGTGTTGACTCCGACGTTTTCGAAGTAACCCCCGACAGCACCCGCGTTTATGTTAACGGCGGCGGCAGCAAGAGCGGATTCGGCGTTGAAGGTAAAAGCGGTGGCGACAAGAGCGGATTTGCCGTTACCGAAAAAGGCGATGATGGCACCGCAGGCTATATGAATGTTACATCTGACAACTTCTTTGCAGGTTACAATGCCGGAAAGAAAACCACAGGCAGCACTGGCATTAACAACACATTTGTGGGCAACAACGCCGGTGTGGCCAACACCACTGGTACAAGCAACGTATTTGTAGGCAAAGACGCAGGTTACACCAACACCAAAAGCCAAAACAACGTATTTATTGGTAATCAGGCTGGATATAAAACCAACGGAACAACAACAACAACAGTTTACAATGCTCTTGCTGGAGCAAATGAAACGGTTTATAACGGTTCAAACAACGTATTCTTAGGCAACCGCGCTGGTTACAGCAACGTTACAGGCATCAACAACGTATTCCTTGGAAACAACGCCGGTGTTAAAAACACAGCCAGCAATAACGTATTTTTGGGTTACAACAGTGGTGCAGCCAACACAAGCGGTGGCGACAACGTGTTCCTTGGCAACTATGCGGGCAGGAATAACACATCTGCCGGCCAGAACGTGTTTGTAGGCTACTATGCAGGCGTACTGAATACAACAGGTGCCAACAATGTATTTATTGGTAACAATGCCGGCCGCAACAATAAAAGCGGTGCAAATAACGTGTTCCTTGGCTACTATGCAGGTTACAACAACACCGCATCGTACAACACCATGCTTGGCTATCAGGCAGGCAAGGCAAACACAACCGGTATTAACAACGTATTCCTGGGCTACAATGCCGGTTTGTCGAATACCGAAGGTAAAAACAACGTATTCTTAGGAACAAGCGCCGGCAACACCAATACCAAAGGCGAAAGCAACGTGTTTATTGGCAACCAGGCAGGTTACACCAACTCAATTGGCAACTACAACGTATTTCTTGGCCACTATGCAGGAAACGCCAACACAGCATCGTACAACACATTCCTTGGCTTCCAGGCAGGTAAAGCCAACACAAGCGGCGCCAACAACGTATTCTTGGGTTACAATGCCGGTCTGGCAAACTCAAGCGGCTCAAACAACGTCTTCTTGGGAACAAGCGCAGGCAATGCCAACACTTCAGGCGCAAGCAACGTCTTTATTGGCAACGAAACTGGTGTAAGCAACTTAACAGGCAACTACAACGTATTCCTCGGCTATCAGGCAGGTAACAAGAACACTGCTTCAAGCAATACATTCCTTGGTTACATGGCTGGTTTGAATAATGCCGGTGGTGCAGATAATGTTTTCTTGGGGACAAATGCAGGTATTTATAACAAAACCGGTTACAGCAATGTATACATCGGTAAAAACGCTGGCCAGGGCTCAAGCACAGGTACTTCCGGTGGACAACGTGGCGTTTTTATTGGCAATGAAGCCGGATTTAGCAATATAAATGCCTATAACTCTGTCTTTATTGGTTATCAGGCAGGTTATTCAAACACATCGGCTGACAATAACATAATGATAGGCAAACAAACCGGTTACTACAAAAATAGCGGCGGCGACAATGTCTTTATGGGTACAACGGCTGCTTACAACAACAAGTCCGGTGCCAACAATATTGTTATTGGTATGAAAGCGGCATACAACGCCAACAGCCTGTCAAATACAGTTATATTAGGAAACAATGCAGGTTACGGAACCGATAAGACAATCTCAAAAAACGATGTGTTTATAGGCAACAATGCCGGTTATAAAAACACAACCGGTGAAAGCAACGTGTATCTTGGTAACTATTCTGGTTACAGCAACAAAGGCAATAATAACGTATTCCTTGGCAATTATGCCGGAAATAGCATGGATTCTGTTTTCTCTAACGTGCTTATTGGCGATGAAGTGGCAAAAAATGGTACGCAAGGCGACGGTAATGTTTTTATGGGCAAGAAAGCAGGCGGTGGCTCTAACATCCATAAAGGTAATAACAATACCATTATTGGTTATTATGCAGGCTTCAACATTTCAGGTGCAAATAACCAGGGAATTAATTCTGGTAGTGATAACGTTTTCATCGGTTCAAATGCTGGCTATTCAAACAATAATGGAGCCCGCAATGTTTATATAGGCTCTGAAGCGGGTGAGAATGCAGGGAAAAGCACTATGGATAATGTTTGTATTGGCTTCGGAGCAGGTGGTAATATGAAAAATGGTGCATCAGACAACATACTTTTCGGTTATAATGCAGGTGACTATATTACGGGTGAACGTAACATTTGCATAGGCAACAATGCGGGAGCAGGATGGACTGAACCCGGGCAATATCTGGGACCTGGTAGCTATAATGTCTTTATTGGTCACAGTGCAGGATATTCTACAACTGTCAGCAATATGCTTATTATCAGCAATACAGATTTTGAAACGTCAAAACCATTAATGTATGGTTATTTTGGAAAATATAACAACTACAATCCTTATTTGGTAATAGGTGGTAAAAACAACAAGGATTGCACATTCTATGTAAATGGTGATGCTGGCGGTATATATAGTTGGTGGAGTTCCAGCGATGCCCGTCTGAAAAAAGATGTTCAAACTCTTACTGGAGCATTGGACAAAGTGCTGAAACTGCGAGGTGTAAGCTTCTATTGGAAGAACCAAGATGAAATGGCCGCTGCTAAAGGTGTCTCTGTCGATAGTTTGGATTACAGCTACGATAATAAAAAACACATTGGTGTTATTGCACAAGAGCTAGAAGCCGAGTTCCCCGAATTGGTTAAAACCGATAGTGAAGGCTACAAATCGGTTGAATATTCAACACTTACCCCTGTGCTCATCGAGGCCGTGAAAGAGCTGAAAGCTGAGAAAGATACTCTTCAAGCCACTGTTGAGAGCCAGCAGAGCAAGATAGACAACCAGCAACAGCAGATAGACGAACTGAAACGCCTGATTGAAGAATTAATGAACAAATAAAAGAAGGAATAATAATTCAATTTGATATGTAGAGACGGTGCATGCACCGTCTCTACGTGTTTTTGGTGGGGTGAATTGCCGTTTGTAGAGACGCACCATGGCACGTCTCTACGTTAGAAAACGTTGTTTTTAATTGTCCGAAGGACAAAATCTGCATAACCGCGGGTGAGCGTAGCGTAACCCGTGGTAATATGCCACATCCCGAAAACCAATCCGTAGGATTGAACCTTGCCAAGATTCACTCTTTCAGAGTGTGTCTCATTACACGGCATGTTCCGGCGGCTGCGCTTCGCTTGCGGCCGGTTATGCAAATCACGTCTTCCAGACGTTTTTATTCCGCATGTTTGTAGAGACGCAATGCATTGCGTCTCTACGATGTCCCGTCCGGGCCGTGGTGTTGTAGAGACGCGCCATGGCACGTCTCTACGTTATCGCAAAAAAAAATGATTAGATGAAAAAAATCCTTATTTTCGCAAATTGTTTATTAAAAAACTGACATTCCGCAATTTGATTCAATATTGAAAATGAAGAGAATTATTGCAATAACCATCGCCGCACTCGCAGTGCTTCCGGCATTTGCGCAGCGGGGCATCACCGCCAAGGCCGACCGTGCCTTTGAATTGGGAAAATATTTCGATGCCATCGACGAGTACAAATACGCTTATGCGAAAGCCAAAGACAAAAACAAGAAAAACGACATAATGTTCATGGTGGCCGAGAGCTACCGTATGGTTCAGAACAGCCGTCAGGCCGAAATATGGTACCGCAAGGTCATCAAAAAAGGGTACGAGAATCCTTTAGCCACTCTCTACCTTGCCGACGCCATGCGCGCTCAGGGACAGTATGAAGATGCCATGAAGGAATACCAAAACTACACCAAACTCGCCCCGGCCGACGACCGCGGACCGGCAGGCGTTGAATCGTGCGCATCGGCCATTGAGTGGATGGGACAGCCCACCCGCTACAAAATTGAGAACATGCACTACTTCAACTCTAAATACAGCGATTTCGGTATCGCCTACGCGAAAGACGACTACAGCATGGTGATTTTCTCGTCGTCGCGCGAAGGCTGCACAGGCGGCAAAATCAGCGGCGTTACGGGCGAGTACTATTGCGACTTGTTCCGCTCACGTGTCGACCGCAAGGGAAAATGGTCGGAACCTGTGCCACTCGAGGAGAACATAAACACATCGCTTGAAGAAGGCATGCCTTCAACCAACAAAAAATGCAACACCTTGTATTTCACTAGTTTCCGCGAGGATAAGAACAAAAATATGGTCTGCAAGATTTTCTGCTCGGTGAAAGAGAACGCCGAATGGGCCGACCCAACAGAACTAAATCTGGCACCCGACACAGTTGCAGTTGGTCATCCGGCCATCAGCGACGACGAACTGACACTCATCTTCGTTTCGGAGATGGCTGGCGGCTATGGCGGCAAGGACCTTTGGAAGACAACCCGCGCCAACAAATCGGCCGAATGGGGCAAACCCGTGAATATGGGACCGGCCATCAACACTAGCGGCGACGAAATGTTCCCCTACATCCACCCCGAAGGCACGCTCTACTTCTCATCGAACGGCCATCCGGGAATGGGCGGATTAGACATTTTCAAGGCCACCGAAGGCAATTCGGGTTGGAAGGTTGAGAATATGAAATACCCCATCAACAGCTCGCAGGACGATTTCGGAATCTGCTTCGAGTCGGAGATGGAACGTGGCTATTTCTGCTCGAACCGCCCCGGCGGCAAGGGCTCTGACGATATCTACCAATTCTCGCTTCCGCCGATTGAGTTCACACTGACCGGCATCGTGCGCAACGGCAAGACCGACGCCATCATAGCCGGCGCCGAAGTGAACCTTATCGGTAGCGACGGAACAAACATCACCGCCAAAACCGAGACCGACGGCTCATACAACTTCAATCTGGCGCCGAACGCCGACTACCGCATTGTGGTTAAGCGCGGCGGCTTCCTTAACTCGAAGGACAAGACCACAACCAAAGGCCTGACCGACAGCGAGCAGCTGAAAGTGAACATCGACCTTCAGCCTGACGACCGCCGTATGGACCTTGACGGAATTGAATATGAGTTCAACAGCGCCAAGCTGAAACCTTCGTCGATTGCCGGACTCGAAGTGCTTGTCGGCATTCTGAACGACAACTCGAACATCACAATTGAGATTGGTTCGCACGCCGACTATCGCGGAAGCGACGACGCCAACCTGAAACTGTCAGAAGCCCGCGCCAAATCGGTTGTCGACTTCCTGACCACCTACGGCATCGACCGCGAGCGCCTGACATCGCACGGCTACGGCGAGCAGATGCCGAAGGAAGTGGATAAGAAGATGGCACAGAAATATCCGTTCCTGAAAGAAGGCGACACACTGACCGAAGCCTTCATCAAGCGCCTGAACGACGAGCAGCAGGAGATTTGCAACCAAATCAACCGCCGTACCGACTTTGTTGTCACCGGCCGCGATTACGTTCCAAAGGTGCGCAAACGCAGGTAGTTTGAGTGTAAAGTTTAAAGTTTAAGGTGTAAAGTTTGAAGTTTAAAGTGTAAGGTGTAAAGTTTAAGGGTTAAAGTTTAAAGTTAATCGCTCACTACTCATCGCTCACTGCTCATTACTCATTACTCATTACTCACTGCTCATCGCTCACTGCTCATCGCTCACTACTCATTACACATTACTCAACATTAATATGCCAACAATCAAACTGCACAACGGCATTGATATGCCTGCCATAGGCTTTGGCACGTGGGCTGTTGCCGATGGCGCCGATGTTGCCGAGACCGTGAAAATGGCCATCGGATGCGGGTTCCGCCACATCGACACGGCATCGTTCTACAAAAACGAAACTGGCGTGGGACAAGGCATAAAAGCTAGCGGCATGGACCGCAGCCAACTCTGGATTACAAGCAAGGTCTGGCCCACCGAGTCGGGTTACAACGGCACTCTGCAAGCCTTCGACGCGTCGCTCAAACGCCTGGGGCTCGATTACCTTGATTTGTACCTGATTCACTGGCCGGCATCGCCGTCGCACTATGCCGACTGGCGCGAGCGCAACGCCGACACCTGGCGCGCACTCGAAAAGCTCTATGCCGACGGCCGGGTGCGTGCCATTGGCGTGAGCAACTTCCTTCAGCATCACCTGCAGGCTCTTCTGGATGTATGTTCAGTCAAGCCGATGGTCGATCAGCTTGAGATTCACCCGGGTTACGCACAGGCGGCCGATGTTGAGTTCTGCCAAAAGAACGGCATTGCGGTTGAAGCTTGGAGCCCGTTCGGACGCGGCTCGTCACTCAAAAACGCCGACCTGAAGCGGATTGCCGACCGGAACCACTGCTCTGTGGCACAGCTGTGCCTTGCGTGGTGCCATCAGAAACAGATTGTACCGCTGCCCAAATCAATCACACCCGAGCGCGTGAAAGAGAATCTGGAATCTTTCAGCATCACTCTTCCGGCCGAAGACATAACCGCCATCGACCGTATGCCGAACATCGGCTGGTCGGGCGAGCACCCTGACAGATTATAACACACAATGCAAAAAATGTTCGCACTCTTTCCGTTACTTTTCCTTGCAATCATCGGCTTGGCCGCCTACTATATGGCTAGCCGCATATCGTTTGCCACCGGTCTTGGCAAGTGGTGGCTGTTTGCCGGGCTCTTTGTTCTGGCCTTTTTCGCGATTAGCTCGATGATGGCCGCCAAAAACCACTTTCCGGTTCTTCATCCGGTGGTTGTCCTGCTCTCGGCAGCTGTTGGCGTTCTGCTTTATATGCTGATGGTTATGCTGCTGACCGATGTTGTGAACTTTTTTGCGCACTTCCAACCCAAAACCTTCGGCCTGATAGTTGCCGCCGGCACCACTTTGATTTGCATCTATGGTCTTGTAAACACAGCCTGCCCGCGCCTGAAAACCGTCGATATTGAGCTGCCGAAACTGACCGAGCCGGTGCAGATTGCGCAACTGTCGGATGTTCATCTGGGGCATTTCCGCGGCAAGCGCAACCTCGAGAAACTTGTCAGCAAGGTGAACAAGACCGACGCGCAGATGGTGGTCATCACAGGCGATATGTTCGAGAGTTTCTACAACCTTGAGCCGGCAACCCTTGAGCCGCTGAAAAAACTCACAGTTCCAATCTTTTTCGTGTCGGGCAACCACGATATGTATGTCGATGTTGACAGCGTGAAGCAGCTGATGCGCGATGCGGGTGTCAACGTTTTGGAAAACAGCATGATGGAATGTTGCGGCATTCAGATTGTCGGACTCGACTATATGCGCCCCGACGACCGCACCATCGACCATATGCACGCCGGCGTGGGTGCAAAAACCATTGAGAACACACTGCCGGAAATAGCTCTTGACAGCACCCGCCCGTCGATTCTGCTGCACCACAACCCTGTGGGCGCAGAATATGCCGAAAAAGCAGGATTCGGGCTTTATCTGGCCGGCCACACTCACGGCGGACAGCTCTTCCCCGTCACACTCTTAAACGACCGCATTTTCAACTACAACCGCGGCCTGTACCGCTGCGGCAGTCTGCAAATATACACGTCGGAAGGTTCGGGCACGTTCGGTCCGCC
>JAEEGK010012110.1_pt1 | contig 19651 bp, 19 predicted proteins | sample 8958771 | NCBI WGS metagenome assembly JAEEGK01 (sample SAMN16246547, study PRJNA631951) | gut metagenome | biome: gut microbiome; feature: rumen; material: SC-attached | host: Bos | place: Iran: Karaj | collected 2018-10
ATTTTTGAGAGTCTCAGCAACAAATTCCTGACCAACCAGGTCCCCGAACTGCTGCGGACGACGTCTCGTCGCTGTTACTTCGTATGACATAGATTTTATTATAATGTGCTTTTTTGGAAATTTGAAGAGGTTCTCCCTACTTGCGAATAATGCTTTCCGCAATTATAATTTAGAGCATGAAATTTTACGGTGAACTTTTGGTTTTTGTGCTGCTCTTTATTACGAATCTGCGCGTGTTTTTTGTGCATCATGTGAGGCGCGACCCGCTGGTTGTGCTGGCCCCGTTCACCTTTATTGTGGCAATTTTTCAGATTCTGGCCTGGGGCATTGACGCTTTTACAAGTCTGGGTCTTTTGATTGCCCTTTTTGTCCTTCTTTCTAACTTTCATGCAATTTTCCGCTATATGGAGCGGCTATACGTTGACCACTACAGCGCCCTGATGAAGGTCTGGGCGGTTTTTACCATCATGATTTCTGCAGTTGCTCTTGCGGCTACTATTTATTTTGCGCCGGTTGAAAGCAGTAAGAGAAAGCTTAAGATTTCTAAAAATCAGACATATTATAAAGGAAGTTTTAGAAGCGGCTTTGTAGAGGCAAGACCTTTTGACGGCAAATCTCTGACAATCTGGGAGTTTGGGCCGGAGACCGACGTAGCGGAGGATGCCGGAGTTGACGGAGCAGCCAATTATCAGGATTTCATCGTGCTTCTTTCTCCAGACAAGCGTGGCGACACTGTTAATTATGTCCCTTATCTTGAGCAGCTGGCTTTGCGCGGCGTAACTGTATGTTCTGCAGATTTTTATGCTGATGACGCCCGCTGGCTCCACTCCATTGCCGACAAAAAGATTCTGCGCCGTCTTGTAATGGTGATTCAGAGCCTTATTAACCGCCAGCGCTTCGAAGCCCAGCGCGAATACTATTCTTACAACGTTTCTCAGGAATACGAGGTTTTAATTCCTCTCCTTCGCGAACGTTACGGCCTGGACAAAAAGCTTCTGCTTGTAACTGATTTTATGGCAGATATTGCGGCTGATGATTTTGCAAGAAAAAATACGGATTTTATTGCGGGCGTTCTTAAACTGACTGATATTGAAGCCTATAAAAGCTCCGGCTATGGCTGTATTGAACAAACAGACCCCCTCCTTGCTATGAGGCTGGAACTTAAACGCGACAAGACGCTTAAAACGCCGATACTGCTGGCTGAAAAGACACAAGAGATGCTGAAACAAGTTCAGCATGACAAGACTCAGTCTGACAACAACGATGCTGGAGGTGCTGAATGACCTTAAATGAACTGGACGCGTGGCTTAACGCTTTTCTTAAAAAAGAAGATTTTCCGGGCGACCCTTCGCTCAACGGCATTCAGATTCAAAACTCTGCACCGGATTCGCTGCCTGTAACAAAGGTTGCCTTTGCGGTAGACGCCTGCGAGGCTACTGCCCGCGCAGCAAGCCAGGCAGGCGCTCAGGTACTGGTTGTACACCACGGACTTTTCTGGGGCCACTGCCAGACACTTACCGGAAACTTTTACAAGAGGGCGGCCAGCTTTATAAAAAATGACCTTGCCCTTATTGCCTACCACATTCCGCTCGACGCAAACAATCCTTATGGTAATAATTTCGGGCTGGCCGCCGCCCTCGGGCTACAAAATATGCAGCCCTTTGCTTACTGGCGTGGAATGCCGATCGGGGCCTCTGGAAGCCTCCCTGCCCCACAGACTCCTGACGAGCTGGCCGCAAACCTTTCTAAAATCACAAAAACCGACTGCCGCGCCCTGGCCTTCGGCAAAGCTCAGATCAAAACTGTAGGAATTATTTCCGGCGGTGCCAGCGACGACGTAGATCAGGCAATTGAAGAAGGCCTCGACTGCTACATTACCGGCGAATTTGCCCACGAACAATACCATCTGGCAGAAGAATGCGGAATCAATGTAATTTCTGGCGGCCATTATGGCACAGAAACTATGGGCGTTTCCCTTCTCAAAGAAAAAATTGAAAAGGAACTGGGTCTTTCTACTATCTTTATTGACCTACCTACGAATTTATAAGTATATTCTATATATATGAATAAAGAATTAAAAGCAAAACTCTGGCCGATTTCTCTGGCCCTCCTTGTAATCCTGCTTGATCAGATTACAAAAATCCTTGTAATGAAAACTATTCCGCTTTATACAATCGGAGCTTCCTTCGGCGGCGATTTTTTGCGAATCATTCACGTTGCAAATACAGGCGTAGCCTTCAGTGTAGGTGCTACCTGGTCTGAAACCGCCCGCCGTTTCCTTTTTTCCCTGATTCCGCTTATCGTAATCGGCATTGTTGTTGCAATCTACTTCAGAAACAATTCCTGGACTAAGCTTCAGCGCTGGGCCATTATGGGCATTGTTGGCGGTGGCCTTGGCAACCTGATTGACCGCTTTTTCCGTTCCGAAGGTGTAGTTGATTTTATTGATGTAAAATTTTACGGTCTTTTTGGAATGGACCGCTGGCCAACCTTTAATGTTGCAGATTCTGCGGTTGTTGTATGCGGCATTATGCTGATTATTTCCTTTATTGTAACTTCAATCAGAGAATCAAAGGCAACTAAAGCTGAAAACGGACAAAACTCACAGGAGGCTTAATATGGACATGACAGAAGAAGAAAAAACAGAACGCGAGGCCCGCCAGAAAAAAGAGCTGGAGCTGCGCGCAAAAAAACGTAATTCACGAATCTTCCTCTTTTTTGGAAGCATTTTTGAAATTGTAGAAACTCTGGCTGTAATTTTCCTGCTCTTTGTATTTTTTGCCCTCCTGGTTTTCAGAGTTTTCAATCTGCCGGAAGCCGCTGCCAGAACTGTTTTCCAGTTCTGTACCATCGTAAGCTTTATTGGCGGCCTCTTCCTGGGCTTTATGATTTATAAATCTGTTGCAAACCTTGTAATCGAAAAATTCAATCTTACAGATAAGCTTACCAACGAGATTCTGGGCCATTACTCAAAACGCTACAGACAGGCTCAGAAAGAGGAGCTTAAAAAATGATTGGTATTATCGGTGCTATGCAGAGTGAAGTCGAAGCTCTTTTTGAGCAGATGTCTTCCAAGGAAAAAATCGAAATAAACAATCTTGTTTTTTACAAGGGCCAGCTTTTCGGTAAAGATGTAGTAATCGTAAAATGCGGAATCGGAAAGGTAAACGCTGCCCTCTGTACTCAGCTTTTAATCTTGAACTTTAAGGTTTCAAAGGTTATAAACACTGGAATTGCGGGGGCTGTTGGAGCCGGTCTTAAGATTTATGATTTTGTAGTTTCTGACGCCGCTGTTTATCATGATTTTGATGTTCAGTTCTTCGGCTATAAGCTGGGCCAGGTTCCTGGTATGCCTGAAAGCTTCGAAGCCGACAAGGCTCTGGCTGATGCAGCCCTAGCGGCTTTTGCCAAAACTGATCTGGCTGCCGGTCACAAAATCACCCGTGGCCTTATTGCTTCGGGCGACCAGTTTATTTCCGGCGGCGAAAAGAAAGCCTTCATCGTAAATAACTTTAAGCCTCAGTGCGTAGAGATGGAAGGCTGTGCCATTGCCCATACCTGCTTTGCAAATAAGGTTCCTTTTGTAATTATCCGCTGTATGTCTGACACTGCAGATGAGTCTGTAAAAGAAACCTATTCGGAAGATACTGCCTCTAAACTGAGCAGCACTTTTTTGATGGAAGTAATTAAAGAGATATAAATTAAAGTGATATACGTCCACGTCAAGGCACGCTTCGCTTAAAGCCTTGACATGTCCGTTTATCGGGTTTTTTAAGGAGGTTAAACCCGCTATGGAAGTAATTCAGAGTTTTACAATTGATCATACACATTTAAAGCCTGGTATCTACATTTCCCGCGAAGACAAAGGCTTTACAACTTATGATCTTCGCATTACCGAGCCAAACAAAGAGCCTGCTATGGGGCCTGGGGCCATTCACAGTATGGAACATCTTATGGCTACCTGGTTCCGCAATTCTGAAGTAAAGGATGATGTTGTTTATGTTGGTCCTATGGGCTGTCTTACCGGTATGTACATCATCATGCTTGGAAAATATTCTGTGGAAGATATGCGCCAGCTCACAATCCGCTGTCTGGAATGGATTCTTACTCAGGACGAAGTTCCTGCTACACGTCCTGAAGCCTGTGGTAATTACCTGCTCCACGATCTTCCTATGTGCAAGTGGGAAAGCAAGCGCTACCTGGACCGTCTTAAGAACGACTTCCACTGTGAATATACTAAGCTTAAAATTACTCTTGAGGATGGAAAAACATTTGCTGATGCTTAATCAGCTTAAATAAGCCTTAGATGAACATATTTGCAAAATTAAAGGAAACAGCAGTTTCTGTATTGCCGGTTATGGCAATCGTGCTGTTTCTGGGGTTTACCTTTGTTCCTCTCGATAAATTACTGCTCGCACGCTTTGTCGCTGGCGGGCTTTTGCTTATTATTGGGCTTACCATCTTTTTGCTGGGCGTAGATCTGGGTATTCAGCCTATGGGCGAACGCTGCGGTGCTGAGCTTACAAAAAAGCGTTCCCTTACCCTGCTGCTCGTGGTTGCCTTTATAATCGGCTTTATTGTTACTGCCGCCGAGCCCGACATTCAGGTATTCGGCGACCAGGTTCGCGGCATTTTTCCTTTTGTAAATAAAATCACAATTACCTTTGTTATTGCCGCCGGCGTCGGCCTTTTTATTCTTCTGGGCCTTCTGCGCACGGTTTTAAATTTTTCCGTCAAATGGACTTTCTTAATTTCCTATACCCTTCTTTTTGCTCTGAGCCTCTTTGCTCCCGAAAGCTTTTTTGGAATAGCCTTTGATTCGGGCGGTGCAACAACCGGTCCTATGACGGTTCCTTTTATTATGGCTCTTGGCCTTGGTGTTTCGAGTGTTCGAGATGACAATGATAACAGCTTTGGTCTTACGGGTGTTTGTTCCATTGGCCCTGTTATGGCGGTCTTAATTTATGCGATTGTAATAAAAAAGGCTGCGGTAGTTTCGGCAGGCTCAGGCGCTGTAACGCCCGAACTGGTTGAAACTTTTTCGCAGATTGCCCTGCATGTTTTCAAAGAATCTCTAACCTCAATTGCCCCTCTTTTCGGACTTTTTGTGATTTTCCAGCTTACCCTCCTTAAGATGACTAAGCGTCAGGTTATCAGAATCATAATCGGTTTTGTTTATGCCTTTATCGGCCTAACTATTTTCCTGATTGGCGTAAACGGCGGCTTTTCTCAGGCGGGTGCGGCACTGGGGCAAAAGCTTGGCTCTCTTGCCCTAAGCCGGGGAGGTCCCTGGTATCTTCTTCTGATTGGAACTGGTCTTGCCCTTGGCGCCATTATTGTTTGTGCGGAGCCTGCTGTCTGGGTTTTGAGCGAACAGGTTGAGCAGGTTAGCGGCGGCACTATAAGACGAAAGGCTCTTTTAGTTTTCCTTTCAGTTGGAACTGCAATTGCAATTGGTCTTTCTATGTGGCGGGCTGTAGCCGGCTTTAATCTGAAATACATTATAATTCCGGGCTATATCATTTCTATGATTTTGATGATTTTCTGCCCTTCCCTCTTTTCCGGAATCGCCTTTGACTCAGGCGGTGTTGCCTCGGGACCCCTCACCTCTACCTTTGTTCTTTCTTTTACCTTGGGAGCAGCCGCAAGCGGAAAGGGTGGAAATGATTCCTTTGGCGTAATTGCTCTTGTTGCCATGATGCCTCTGCTCGCAATTCAGCTTATGGGAATCATATTTAAGATGAAGAAAAAGGAGGTTTCTGATGGGGTATAAATTGTTGATTTCAATCGTTCCGCATAACAGCGGAGAATTAATCTGCAATGCTGCTAAATCGGCGGGTGCCGGCGGCGGTACAATTGCAATGGGGCGGGGAACTGCTTCTAACGGCGTACTGCAGCTGCTGGGCCTTGGCGACACATCAAAAGATATTGCATACATAATCATAAAAAGCAGTATCAAATCCGCCGTATATGACGCCATTCTTAAGGCTTCCGAAAAGAAAGCACACTTCGGTGTAATGTTCACGCTGGACACTCCCGACTTTATACGCGCCGGTCACCTGAACGAAAAATCAGATGAATCAAAGCAATCAGAAAATCTCACTTCAAAAGGAGAAGAAACTATGTCAGATAAAAGCTACCAGATGATAAACGTAATAGTAAATAAAGGCTATGCCGAAGACGCAATGGAAGCCGCAAGAAAAGCGGGCGCCGGCGGCGGCACCATAATTGGTGCCCGCGGAACTGCCAAAGAAGGCGACGCTGCCTTTTTTGGAATGAAAATTGTCCCGGAAAAAGAAATGCTTATGATTCTTGTTCCGGCAGAAAAAAAGGAAGACATAGTTGCGGCCATTACGGCCCTGCCCTGCTTTGCAGAAGCCGGTAGTGGAATTGTTTTCTGCAACGAAGCACAGGATTTTACTGTTCTAGGAAAAAAGTAGTCTATTAAAAGTTTTTGTGTTATCATTAATACATGTTTATTAATAAACTGAACCAGTTATTTAAACCAAGTCGCACTCTCTATTATACCGAAGTTTCTCCGGAAGAAATTCAGGCCTTTTATAACGGTAAGCTACCGGATAACATCGCTCAATATACAAACGCCTTTGGAACTTATGATTATCCGGGGTTATTCTTTGTTAAAGACCTTCAAAAAGAAGTTATCGGAATTGAATACAGGGCCAATGATTCCAGAGTTGCCTACCCTGAAGGTCTGAAGACTATTACTCTGGATGCTTCCTTTTTTTATTCGGTTGAAATCGATGATGACGTTGAAATCAATTATCAGTTTATAAAAGACTTATTTGCAGATATTGCAAGAGAAGACAATGCTCACAGACCCTTCAGCGATCTTTGTATAAAGGATGATGTAAAGGTTATAAGTGTTTTTCACGGTTATAAAAAACACAGACTTTTATATGAATGGAAGCTTTACAATGACCGTGCTGCAGATGTTATTAATGATGATGTCTCTAGGTTTGAAAAAGAAGCTCTATATAAATCAGCCTTTACAGATATGATTACCGGCAACTATAACTGGAATCATCTGGAAGCCTTTCTTGAAGTTCCTTCAGACAAGGGAATAAATGATTACGCCTTTGCACATTTTGATATAAAGGAATTCCGTGTAATAAATGAAGGCTACGGTCACATTGCTGCCAACAAGGTCCTTACAAACATCGTAAAGGCAATGAAGGAATCAGATTTTATAATTTCGAGCGGTCGCTGCCACAACGATAATTTTGCAATGATTTTGAAGGACATGCCCGAAGAAGAGCTTGTTCAGAAGCTGAAAGATTTTTTTGAAAAGCTTTCCTTTCTTGAAGAAGATCCTTATTACAAAATATATTTTAAATGCGGTCTTGTTCCTATGCAGCGGGCAATGCTTTCCGGCAACCGTGTAGCCGACTTTGCAAAAATGGCTCAGGCGCTTGCCACAAATCAAAAGCAGACAGAAATCATTGTTTATACCGACAAAATGCACGATGACCTTTCCTGGGGCAATTACATAAAGGCTTATGTTGAAACTGCAATTGAACAGGATGAATTTGTTGTTTACCTGCAGCCGAAATTTGACATCACAAAAGAAAGTATAAAAGGCGCCGAAGCCCTGATCCGCTGGAATTATAAAAACAAGGAATTCTTACCGCCATACCGCTTTATTCCATTTTTCGAAAAGGACGGCTCCATTGCCAAGATTGACGACATTGTTTTGGAAAAGGTTTGTCAGGCTCTCGCAAAATGGAAGTCTGAAGGAAAGCCTCTTTACCCTGTTTCGGTAAACCTTTCGCGCAGCCGTCTGGACGACGAAAAGCTGATTGATAAACTTGTAAGTATTGTTGACCAGTACGGAGTTGACCACAAGTTTATAGATTTTGAGCTTACCGAAAGTGCAACCTACGATAATACAGAGCACATGCTCGGCCTACTGGAAGAACTCCGCAGCCGTGGTTTTAAAATTTCCATGGATGATTTTGGTACGGGCTACTCTTCTCTTTCTCTTCTTACGAGAATGCCTATTGATACACTGAAGATTGATAAAAGCTTTGTTGATAATGTTGCCACTGAAAATGAACGCAAGGAAGATATTATTGTTCTTCGTCATATCATCACTCTGGCAAAAGAGCTTGGCTTTGTCTGCCTGGCAGAAGGTGCCGAAAGTAAAAATCAGGTAGACCGTCTGCGCGAGCTTGGCTGTGAAATCATACAGGGCTACTATTACAGTAAGCCTATTCCGATTCCGGAATATGACGAAAAATATCTGTAAAAATTATTTTTTTGTTTCTTTATTCTGCTTTACAAGCTTTTTGATTGCTTTGAAAGACTCTGGGCTGATGTCATGTTCAATCTTGCAGGCATCTTCCGCAGCGATTGCAGATTTTACTCCAATCTGTTCAAAGAATTCTGTAAGAATTGTGTGGCGCTCGTAAATTGTTTTTGCAATTTCTGCACCCTTTGGAAGAAGCTTAATGGTCTGATCTGCTTCAATGGAAATATATTCTTCTTTTTCAAGATTGTGTAAGGCTACACTTACAGATGGGCGTGAAAAGTTCATTTCTTTCGCAATATCAATAGAGCGAACTGCTCCCTGCTTTGAAAGAACCAAAATTGTCTCAAGATACATTTCTGCAGATTCTTTAATTACCATTTTTCTACCTCTTGAGATAATTATACTAAATGAGTTTAGTTACGACAACTGTCAGACAGATTACATTTTGAAGATTTCTGATTTTCAAGAAATGCTTTTGTATGAGGATACAATTCACTGCAGGAATGCCCGCAGGCACCGCAGTTGCCGCCACAGGAGGGGTGGCGGCCGGAGCGCTTAGCTTTTATGAGAGAGAGGATTATGAGTATAACAATAGCAAGGAGAATGATGCTGACTATCAGGGTTCCCATAAAATAACTCCAGATATGTCTAGATTCCCGGGTCAAGCCCGGGAATGACATTTATTTGCTTAGTTTACTGCTTTTGCCTTTCTAAATAAAGCCCAGCCAAAGACTGCGATTGCGACTACTGCAAGAATGAAGCCTACGATGTTTCCGCTGCCAGTGAACATTGAGCCAAGCTGGTAAACAACGAACGAAACTGCATAAGCAAAACCACATTCCCAGCCGATTGCAGCCCAGGTCCACTTGCGGCTGTTCATTTCACGCTTGATGGCACCGATTGCGGCAAAACATGGAGCACACAAAAGGTTGAAAATCAGGAAGGAAAGACCGGCAGGTCCTGTAAAGGCAGCCGCCATACTTGCCCAGGTTGCTTCTCCACCATAGAGTACGCCCATTGTACCAACAATATTTTCCTTTGCAACAAGACCTGTGATAGAAGCAACAGCTGCCTGCCAGTTACCCCAGCCAAGAGGTGAGAAAATCCATGCGATTCCACTACCAACCTTTGCAAGAATACTGCAGTCCATCTGATCTTCTTCCAGCATTCCAAAGGCACCGTCTGCCCAACCGAAGAATGACAGGAACCAGATTACAATTGTTGAAAGGAGGATGATTGTTCCAGCCTTCTTGATGAATGACCAGCCGCGTTCCCACATTGAGCGCAGAACGTTTCCAACTGTCGGCCAGTGATAAGCTGGAAGCTCCATTACGAAAGGAGCAACTTCACCCATGAAAGGCTTTGTCTTTTTCAGGATAATTCCAGAACAGATGATTGCGGCCATACCTATAAAGTAACAGCTTGCGGCAAGCCATGAGTTTCCACCGAAAAGAGCACCCACAACAAGACCAATGAATGGAAGCTTAGCACCACAAGGAATAAAGGTTGTTGTCATGATTGTCATGCGGCGGTCGCGTTCATTTTCGATTGTACGGCAGGCCATAATACCTGGAATACCACAACCTGTTCCAATTAATACAGGAATAAATGATTTTCCTGAAAGTCCGAAGCGGCGGAAAATACGGTCGAGAATAAAGGCAATACGAGCCATGTAACCGCAGGCTTCGAGGAAGGCAAGGAAGATGAACAATACAAGCATCTGAGGAACAAAGCCAAGTACGGCACCAACACCGGCAACAATACCATCGAGGATCAAACCTGAAAGCCAGTCTGCACAGCCGATTGCTTCAAGGCCGCTTCCGATAAGAGCCGGAATACCAGGAACCCACACACCGTAGTCTGCAGGGTCAGGACCTTCTTCGCCGTATTTCTCGGCCATTGCGTTAGCTTCGGCTAATACTTCCGGAGTGATTTCCATTGGCTCAGAAGCTTCCATGGTTTCGTCATCAACTACAACATAAGTTACTTCGCCTGCTTCTGCGGCTTCGAGAATTGCGGCTGAATCGCCGAACTCTTCGGCTGCTTCTTCGTAAGCACCGGTTCCAATACCCAAAAGATGGTATCCGTCACCAAAGAGACCGTCGTTTGCCCAGTCTGTAGCAGCGGCACCAACAGTTACCATAGAAACATAGTAAACCAGCCACATAACTACCGCAAAAATCGGGAGGGCAAGCCAGCGGTTTGTAACAACGCGGTCAATCTTGTCTGAAACGCTGAGCTTTGTACGGTTCTTTTTTGTTACACACTTTTTGATGATTGATTCAATATATTTATATCTCTCCGCAGTAATGATTGATTCTGAATCATCATCGAGCTCTGCTTCACAAGCTTTAATATCTGACTCAATATGATTAAGTTTGTCTTTGCTAACTCCAAGAGCTTTAATCACCTTTTCATCACGTTCAAAAAGCTTTACTGAATACCAGCGGTGCTGTTCTTCCGGAAGCTCATGAACAACTGCTTCTTCGATGTGGGCAAGAGCATGCTCTACACAACCTTCAAAGCGATGCTTGTACATCATTGGCTTTTTATCTTTAGCTTTGTTTACTGCAATTTCTGCGGCTTCAATACATCCTGTTCCTTTAAGAGCAGAAATCTCAACTACAGGACAACCAAGCTCTTCCTGCATTGCCTCAATATGGATTTTGTCGCCGTTCTTCTTTACAACATCCATCATGTTAACGGCAACTACCATAGGAATACCAAGCTCTGCAAGCTGAGTTGTAAGATAGAGGTTTCTTTCAAGGTTAGTTCCATCAACAATATTCAAAATTGCATCCGGGCGTTCTTTTACAAGATAGTCTCGTGAAACTACTTCTTCCAGTGTATATGGAGAAAGTGAGTAGATACCAGGCAAGTCCATGATTACAACATCGCCGTTGTGACCTTTAAGCTTACCTTCCTTTTTTTCTACAGTTACTCCAGGCCAGTTTCCTACAAACTGATTTGAACCTGTAAGGGCATTAAAAAGTGTTGTTTTACCGGCGTTTGGGTTTCCGGCAAGTGCTATTTTAATCATTTATTGTACCTCCACCATTTCTGCGTCGGCCTTGCGAACAGAAAGCTCGTAGCCGCGAACTGTAATTTCTACAGGGTCTCCAAGTGGGGCAACCTTGCGGACGTAGATTTCTACGCCTTTAGTAATTCCCATGTCCATAATGCGGCGTTTAACCGCACCCTCGCCATTCAGTTTTGTGACTTTAACTGTCTGGCCTGTTTTTGTTTCACGTAATGTCATAGTGGTTATATCCTCCATAAAAATAACCAATAAACGAGCATGTCAAGGCTTTAAGCGAAGCGTGCCTTGACGTGCTCGTATGTCTCGGTAATTTATCACACAATAATCTTCTGCGCCATCTCTTTGCTTATGGCTACTCTGCTCTCTTTTACCTGAACGATTACATTTCCGCCGATTTTGGAAACTAATGAAACCTGGGCACCGGCTACAAAACCAAGATTTTCAAGAAAGCGGCGGACTTCTTCTTTTCCCATGATTTTTTTGATTAGAAAGGATCCTCCGTCTGACACCATACTCAAAGGCATTATTCTGGCTCCTAACGAGTTAGTTTTAACTAACTCATAACGTAAAATAATAGTTAGCCTTTGCTAACTAAATACGTATTATAGTTAGTTAATGCTAACCTGTCAATATTGTTAGTTATAAATTCCAATCCAAATTGCAATTTCAATACTCTGGCTTGCAATTATTACTATTTTACTGGAATTCACTTGCACAATCATTCAAGTGATGTTATTATCTGGGTAAAGGAACAGTTGAATGTTCGTTCAATTGTCTATCAAGGAGGCCTTATGCCTGTAAAAGCAGAGCTTTGTGAATGCGAAATCATTCATGAAGATATAGTAAAAAAGGTCAAGCAAACCTTTCCAAAAGACGAAATGATGTTTGACCTGGCCGATTTTTACAAGATTTTCGGAGATACAACCCGCGTAAAAATCCTTTACGCCCTGGATAAAAGCGAGCTTTGCGTATGTGATATTTCAGCCCTGCTGGGAATGTCTCTTTCTGCAGTTTCGCATCAGCTTAAGATTCTGCGCGATTCGAATCTGGTAAAAACCCGCCGCGAGGGCAAGGTTGTTTACTACAGTCTTGCAGATGAGCATGTAAAAAGTATTTTAGAGTGCGGTATCGAACACATTTCGGAGCTGAAATAAATTCAGCATGACAAAACTGGAGGTAATTTTATGAGTAAAGATATAGACGAACACGAACATCATCATCATGAGCATGAACATCATGAACACCACCATGAGCATGATGAACACGAGGAATGTCACTGCCACGACGAGCATGGTCATCACCATCATCACCACCACGATCATGACCACGAGCACCACCATCACGAGCATGGCGGCTGCTGCTGCGGTCATGAGCACGGACACTCACACAGCCACGAGCACGGCGAAGAAGAGCACGAGCTTACTGTAAAGCAGCTTGTTTTCGCGGCCGTACTTTTTGTGATTGGTCTTGTTACAGAGCATCTTCCTCTGGAAGCCTGGCTGGCGAATGTGTCAAAAATCGAACTTATTCACGAAGCCATCTACCTCGTGCTTTATTTCATCGCCTTTATGATAACCGGAAAGGATATTGTAATCGGTGCTGTTTCAAACCTGATTCACGGCGAGCTGATGGACGAATCCTTTCTTATGTCTGTAGCCGCAATCGGTGCTATTCTGCTTGGTGAATATGAAGAAGCAGTTGCAATTATGATTCTTTATCAGGTTGGTGAAAAGTTTGAAGATTACGCAGTTGATAAATCACGAGATTCTATTGAAGAAATTGCAAAGCTCCGCCCGGACCACGCAACGGTAAAAGTTGGAGCAGAAACCCGAGAAATGGATCCGGAAGAGGTTGAAACTGATTCTGTAATCATCGTAAAGCCGGGCGACCGCATTCCTATAGACGGCGTTGTCGTAGACGGCGATTCTTTTGTAGACACCTCCGCCCTCACAGGAGAAAGCATTCCTCAGCACGTAAGCGTTGGAAGCGAAGTTCTTTCGGGCTCAATCAACAAGCAGGGCGTTCTGGAAATCAGAACAACCCGCCACGCCGGCGACTCAGCCCTTGCCCGCATTCTCGAGCTTGTTGAAAACGCTACAGAAAACAAAACAAAGTCGGAGCAGTTTGTTACCCGCTTTGCCCGTGTTTACACACCAATTGTTGTTTACTCGGCACTGGCGCTTGCAATCATACCAAGCCTTATTATAGGCTTTAAGACCGGCAACTGGGCATGGCAGGCAACCTGGAGCACCTGGGTTTACCGCGCCCTCATGTTCCTTGTAGTAAGCTGTCCTTGTGCCCTGGTAATTTCTATTCCTCTTTCTTTCTGCGGCGGTATTACTGCGGCAGCCCGTCAGGGAATCCTGATTAAGGGAAGCGTTTACCTGGAAGCCCTTGGCCGCACAAAGACTGCTGTTTTCGACAAAACCGGAACCCTCACAAAGGGAAACTTTGTTGTAACTCACATACACGCAACAGACCCGGCCATTACAGAAACAGAACTGCTGGCTCTTGCAACCCATACAGAAATGTTTTCTACCCACCCTATTTCTGCATCTCTCAAGGCTGCCCACCACGACAAGTGCTGTGACAATGTAAAGCTTGAGAATGTAGAAGAAATTGCCGGAAAGGGAATTAAGGCTCTGGTAAACGGCAAGCAGGTTCTGGCCGGTAATACAAAGCTTATGGAGCAATTTGGAATTGATTATAATGAGTGCTCAGAGCATCAGGATGGAACTGTAATCCACGTTGCAAGTGAAGGAAAGTACAGCGGCCACATTGTAATCAGCGATGAGATTAAGGATGACTCAGCTCAGACCGTAGAAGGCCTTCACAAAATCGGTGTAGAAAATGTTGTAATGCTTACCGGCGACAACGAACGAGCCGCTCACACAGTTGCCGCAAAGCTGGGACTCAAAAAGGCTTACGGCCAGCTGCTCAGTGCAGACAAGCTTGCAAAGGTTGAAGAGCTGCTTGCAGATTTGTCGAAGGGTGGCAAAAAACGAGGCACACTCATTTTCGCCGGCGACGGTATAAACGACGCCCCTGTTCTTGCCCGCGCCGATGCCGGAATCGCAATGGGAAGTATGGGTAGTGACGCCGCAATCGAAGCGGCAGACATCATCATCATGGAAGACAAGCCAAGCAAGATTGTAGACGGAATCAAAACCAGCCGCCGCACCCTTCGCATAGTTTACGAAAACCTCTACGGCGCTTTGGGAATTAAGGGAACCATTTTGCTTCTCAGCGCCCTCGGCATTTCAAACATGTGGATCGCAGTTTTCGGCGACGTGGGAGTTACAATCCTTGCTGTTCTTAACAGTCTGCGTTTACTTAAGACCCGCAATGTAGTATCATCGGAGGCATGAACCTCTCGAACATTGTAATTGTACTGGACCACCCGGATGAGTCGCGGAATATTGGGGCGGCTTGCCGGGCTATGGCAAATAATGATATTAGCGACCTGCGGATTGTCGGCAACAAAGAAGATTATGATATTGAGCATATTCACGTGCTGGCAATACACGCAGGCCCTATTTTTGATAAGGCAAAATTTTATAATTCCATAACAGAAGCAACAAAAGACTGTGCGATTTGCGCAGGAACAACACGCCGCCGCGGAAAGAAGCGGGGAAAGCTGCTGCTGCCGGAAGAATTTGCGGAGATGGCGGATGGGATTACGGGGGCGCCGGTGGTTTCGATACGCCCTGACGGGCACTCAACCACCGGAGGTAAGGTGGCGGTGATTTTCGGTAACGAGAGAACCGGCCTTACAGACGAGCAGCTGGACCAGTGCAACCTGGGCGTAACAATTCCTTCTTCTGACAATTTTGGTTCGCTTAATCTTAGCCACGCAGTTCAGATTATGAGTTATCACCTTTTCCGCCGCGCCCTGCAGGAGAAAAAAGGCGAATACCGAGGCTACACTCCTCTCACACTCGAGCGGGTAGACCGCACAGTGCAAACAATAACTGATAATATGCAGAAGATTGGATTTTTCAAAATGCCGGGCCGAGAGGATATGGAAAATTTCTGGCGCAGCGTTTTAAGCCGAGCCAGCCTTTCTGAGGGCGAAGCACAATATCTGGAAAAGATTTTTGACAAGATGTCGGGGCTGGCGACTAAGAATTCCTCTCTTCAATAAACTTTACAAACTCAGCTTCTGGAATCGGTTTACTGAAGTAGAAGCCCTGAGCGTAGGTAATGCCCAGCGACTCAAGATATTCAAACTGCTCTTTTGTTTCAATTCCTTCGACAACGATTTTACGGCCAATCTTGAGCAGCATGGAAATCATATGTTCAAGAAGAATCTTGGCATTCTTTGTTCCTTCACCTCCATCTTCCTTAAAACATGGCCACAGAAGACTCTTGTCAATCTTAATCATTTCAAAGTCTGCCTTGGCGATTCGTGAAAGATTTGAGTAACCCGTACCAAAATCGTCCATTGAGAAAGAACAACCGAACTTGCGCAGTTCATCCATATTCTTCTTAAGCATGTAACCGGAGGTTACAGCAATTGATTCGGTGATTTCAAGGTTAACACTGTCTGGAGCAATGTTATGCTTCATCAAAAGAGACTTCATTAATTTAGGAAGATTTGCATCTACAGACTGAAGTCCCGAAAGATTTACCTCAATATGATTAACGCCCTTCTTTTTAAGATTGTTCTCAGACATAAAGTTAAAAACGTGATTAAAAATCAGGCCGCTCAAAGGCATAATCATACCCTTCTTTTCTGAGAGAGGAATAAATTCTTCCGGAGAAATAAAGCCGATAGTTTCATTATCTTTAAGACGAACCAGAGCCTCGGCATTTGTAAACTTTTTCTGTTCCAGGCTGTAGATTGGCTGATAGTACATTTCAATGCCGTCATTTTTGATTGCGTCTGAAACGACATGAAGAATCTGACGATGGCGGATTCGTTTTTCACGAGCCTTATCATCAATTCGTCTTACAAAGCCAAAGGACTGGCCGTAAGTTTCCGACTCTTCGGCAAAATCAAGAAGTTCAATTACATTGCCGTCGAAAGGAAAATCTTCCGGACAGCAGAGAACGTTTGCATGAGCATTGAGACGAACAGAACGGTCCTTTAATTCCCAGGGCTGCGAGAATCTGTCTGCAAGAATTTCGAGATAAGAATCAAGCTTTGAAATTTTCTTGTTATCAACAATAAAAGCCAGAGTCATTCTGTTCATGCGGTAACAAGAGCTCTTAAAGGTTTTTTCTACATAGGTTCGTATTTCTACAAGCACTTCAGAAATTACATTACTGCTTGCGTAGTTTTCAATAATAGAAGCTTCATCAAGCTCCATGCTTACAATTGCGTAGTTCTTTTTACGGCCAAGATATTCCTGCAAAACTGCCTTGAGTGCATAGTAATTGAAGGCACGGGTTTCGTTATCCAGATATTCAGAAGGATTTTCGAGCGACAGGAACATCAGCAGAACAATGGCAGAAATTCCAACGCTGGAAATAAGGATTCTTGGCTCAATAATCTGAACACCGCCAAAGCCGATCCAAAGGGCCATGGTCATAAGAACGCAGACCTTCTGCTTACGGTGTGCCTTATTTTTGATATGTCGCAGGGTCTGGAAAACAGTCATTCCCGAATAGATGATGAGAACGATATAAACACAGTTCGCCATCATTCCATAAGAATAAATTCCGTCTTCTTCTATGTAGTAATACATTGGGGCAAAAATGATTGAAGCAAGAACGACTATATAAGAACCTATAATTATGGAAAGCTCACCCTTAGAATAGCGTCTCTGGTCGCGGTTGAGCATATCCATATACAGATAAATGCTGGAAAGAGCCACATCGAGGAATAAAATAAAGCCCTGATGGGTAAAGCGGACAAACCAGAGAGGAACGCTGTCAAAGTAAACGAGCGCGAAAATCGTGGCAAAATCAAAAATCAAATAGCCAAAGGCACTTACCATGAGAACAGTAAAGATGCGGTTTGAAAGCAGCTTGATTTTTGGACGAAGAAAATAGATTACTTCCAGAATCAAAAGAATCGTTATTGAGGCAATTTGAAATTTTATATGGTTAAACAAAAACGAATTCATCTGCCATCTATTCTACAACGAGAAATGCATTAACGCTAGTTAAATATTTTGCTATAATCCTCTTTATGAACTATACCCACCTGCTTTTTGATATGGATAACACGCTTTATCCGGCCAGTTCTGCTATGGATAAGGGAATAACCCGCCGAATGCTTGAATGTGTAGCAGATTTTTTTCATGTTGATATGGAAGCGGCTACCGCATTAAGGGCAGAAAAAATCATTCACTACTCTACTACGCTGGAATGGCTGCGGGCAGAGGGTATGACTGATGTAGAAGGTTTTCTGGCACATGTTCATCCTTCTAATGAAGCAGAGGAATTGCAGCCTCAGCCGGGTCTGCGCGATTTTTTGATTTCACTGAACATGCCTATGTCGATTTTAACAAATGCACCCCACGAGCATGCTGATACCGTTTTGGGAAAACTGGGCATTGCAGATTTGTTCGAGGCCGTAACTGATATCCGCGATGCGGGCTTTAACGGGAAACCTTATCCGGATGCTTATATGGCGGCTCTGAACAAGGTTGGCGCAAGCATCGAAAACACTCTTTTTCTGGATGATATGCAGAAATATACCGACGGCTGGGTTGCTCTTGGAGGAACTGCAGTTTTGATCGGCAGCCCTAACGGTAAACCTCTGGCAGATGACGCCGAGTCTATGATTCGGGCAAGAGCCGCAAACAAAAGTGGTCGGGAAGGTCGCACAATCCGGATGAAATCGATTTATGAAATCAAGGATCTTTTATGAAAAAAATACTTTGTATATGCATGAGTTCAACAATTCAGAGAACCGTAAGCTTTGACGCCCTTTCTCTTGCAAAGGTGAACCGTTCAAAGCATTACCGCCAGGATGCTTCGGGTAAGGCTGTAAATTCTGCCCGCGTACTGGAACAGCTGGAAGAAGGCTGCAGCACAATTGTCTGCCCTCTTGGAGAAAAAAATCTTTCCATTTTTACAGAAGCCGCTGCCCGCGACAAGCTCAGCCTTTTATATACCACCATCCCGGGACTTACCCGCGAATGCTGGACTCTGCTGGACCGAACGGCCGGTACCACAACCGAGCTTGTAGTTGGAGAGCCCCTTTTAGAAGGAGAAGAAGAGCTTAAGGCTGTTGCTTCCGCAGAAATCAAGATGCTAAAAGTTATTAATGATATTTTACCTGAAGTAGACGCTGTTCTGCTTGCCGGCAGCCGCCCTAAAATCTGGAGCGAGGACCTTTACGCAACAATTGCCGGAATGACCCATGATGCGGGAAAGCTTTTCCTTGCCGATTTTATTGGAGAAGATTTGAAAAAAACTCTGGCCGCAAGCCTTCCGGAAATAATCAAAATCAACGAAGAAGAATTCCGCGCAACATTCCCGGAACTGGCAGACCAGCCGCTCCAGTCCGCAATTGCAGAAAAAAGCCGCGAGCTTGGCAACATCATCGTGGTAACCCGGGGTGCCGACTCAACCTATGCCGCGGCTCGCGGACAATTTTCCGAGTGCCCCACAGAAAAAATCGCCGCGCTCAACACAATTGCGTGCGGCGACAGCTTCAATGCCGGCTTCCTTTACGAATACCTGCAGACAGGCGACCTGGACAAAGCACTCAAAAAAGGAACCTGGTGTGCCGCCCGCAATGCCGAGCTGGAAACGCCGGGAGCAATACACTAGGTAATACAGCCGATTGAAAAAACAATAATCTGGTAATATAATAGAATAAAATAAGGCAACCGGTTGCCGATTTCAGCCTTTACAGGCAAAAACAGGAGTAATTATGAGCATTGAAAAAAAACCGCTTGTAAATGACCTTTACACAGCAGACCCTTCAGCACACGTATTTAATGGAAAGATTTACATTTATCCATCTCATGACGAAGACATTGACGTAGAAAATAACGACAATGGCGACCAGTATGACATGAAAGATTATCATGTTTACGAAATGAAAGACACAGAAACTTATCCACGCGACTGCGGCTGTGTTTTCACACTTAAGGATGTAAAATGGGCAAGCAAGCAGCTTTGGGCTCCTGACTGCCAGGAAAAAGACGGAAAATATTATTTCTACTTCCCTGCACGCGACAAAAGCGGAATGTTCCGCGTAGGCCTTGCAGTTGGCGACAAGCCGGAAGGACCTTTCACACCTGAAGATGATTACATTCAGGGAACTTATTCTATTGACCCATGCTGCTTCAAAGACACAGACGGTAAATATTATCTGACAATGGGCGGACTCTGGGGCGGGCAGCTTGATCAGTACCGCAACAATAAGTGGAGCGCAGACA
>JAEEGK010012111.1_pt1 | contig 19650 bp, 12 predicted proteins | sample 8958771 | NCBI WGS metagenome assembly JAEEGK01 (sample SAMN16246547, study PRJNA631951) | gut metagenome | biome: gut microbiome; feature: rumen; material: SC-attached | host: Bos | place: Iran: Karaj | collected 2018-10
AGATTTTATTATATAAATTGGGGATTGGGGATTGGGCCCAATCCCCAATCCCCAATCCCCAATCCCCAATCCCCAATTTATATTAATTTAAACTAATAAAAAATATTTTTTTATAATTTTATAAAAAATTATATTTAATAAAAATTATAAAAATAAAATTAATATTTATGTAAAATAATAATTTTTTAATTTTAATAATATTAATATATATCTATTTATATTGCAATCTTCCTGTATCTATAAGTCTTTGTATTATAATATGAGCAATCCATCCTATAACAAATATAAAAAATGAAATTGAAAGCAGAATTATTTCTGTAATAACGAATTTATTTTTGAAATTATAGTCAGAACAAAAAGTATTAATGAAATCTTCAATGATAATTTCTGATTTTATTTTTTTTAAGGAATTACAATTTATTTTTCCTTTATGTAAATCATAATAATTTATTATACAAAATATATAAAATAAAAGGAAAAAAAGCATATACCAAAAAATAACACAACATTTAGTCAAAATCACACAACACAGGTCAGGCGATATTGAATCAGGCCTATCTTTATAATTTAATCTACTTATTGCAAAAGCAATTAGGACCAACAATGGCCAAGTTGAAATAAATCCAAAAGCAATCAAAAAAGTATTAGGAAATTTTAATTTATAATAATATCGGAAATCAGTGTTGATAAATTCTTCCATTTGTTTATGATTTTCAAATCCTATGTAATTTCTATAATATAAATTATTATCTAATTTTTTATAATTTAAATCTATATTTATTGTTTCATTAAATTTTTCTAATATATAATCCGTATCATCAGATTTTACATAATCAATAAAAGAATATAAATTTCTCCAACCACCACCCCCATCTCCAATTCCTCCACCTCCACCTCCTCCACCTCCTCCACCTCCACCTCCACCTCCTCCACCTCCTCCATCATCATCATCATGATGATGACCACCATAATCATCATCATAACTACTTCCTCCACCAGAGAAAGTAGTTTCATCATAATATGTTTCTCTATCAAAAATAAAATTTTCGATAGTTATATATTTAGGTTGTTCATAACTTATAGTTATATTAGTAATTATACTATTATTTATATTTTGATTTGTAAAATATAAATTATAATCAAAATATTTAACTGTTTCATAAATATTAGAATTTTCATTTAAACTGGTTTTAATTTCATTCAAGGGACAAATTTCTGATGTTGGAATACACATAATGTTATTCATAGTATCAAGTATTCCACATTTTTTATAATTTCTCTCACATTCAGTTTTAGTAGAATGTAATAAATAATAATTATAATTTGAATTATTATAATATTCGGTGCTGTTTTCTGAAATAACTTTTAATGGATATGTATTATTCATATTATCAATAATTATTTGTTTTAAAGTTAAAATTTTAGAAGCAAATCAAATTTTTTTTTTTCTATCTTTTTTTACACAACCTATAATACTTATAGATAATAATGAAGCATAAAGCAAAATTTCACTTATTATTAATAAAGTATGAACTATTTGTCTTGGCTTCATTTTATTTTTAATTGATTATTATATTTATAATATATATTATAAAAATAATTAATTTAAAATTTATGATGTAAGATATATTTAAAATAATTTTTTAATTATAATAATTTACTTCTTAATATTAAAAATAAACTAATTTATTTTTTAACGTTTATTTTTATTTCATTATTAATTATAAATTAATAAAATTTTTTAAATAAAATCTCATATATATTTTTTTGAATTTAATATTTTAATTATTTTATATGAGTTTTTATTTAAATTATTAATATTATTAAAATAATAATTTTAATTTTATATTTTTTTTTTATGTTTTATTTTACATCTTGTTTTTTATATAATTTAATTTAAATTTTTTTTTTGGTTTTTTTTCATTTTATTCTTTTTAATATTATTTAATATAATTTTATTTATAATTTTTATTATTTTATTTTCAATATCAGAAATTATTTTAAATTAATATTATTAATATTTTCTAATTATGGATGAAAAAATAGACAAAATCATCTCCTTATGTGGAACAAAAAATAAATATCAAATAATAATGCTTACAATATCTTTTTTAAGCCAAGTCATATTTATGTCTGTTCCATTATCTTTACCTTATCTCGAAGATACTCCTATAGTAACATATCCTGACCCTTCGAATCCAGAAAAAAATATAACAGAAAATTTAGGTTATGATTTATGTCACAATAATATAAATTATACAATAGTTGAAAACATTCATTATAGTATAGTAATGGATACAAATATTTTTTGTAATAGATTAAAAACATCTTTATTTGGTGGATTAATTTATTTTGGTGCATTTCTTGGTTCGTTTTTTTATGATGCTGCGGCAGATAATTTAGGAAGAAAAAAAACATTTATTTTTTCTTCTATTTTTTATGCTATTTTTAATTCTTTATGTGCGTTTTCTAATAATTATTGGTTAATATCAATATTTATTTTCATTCAAAGTTTATTTTGTTGCTTACCAAATTATGCAAGTTTAATGATAACTACAGAAGTTAGTCATGTAAATTATAGAGGGATTTTTAGTACAATAATAATTTGTGGATTTCCTGCGTCTGCTTTAATGTTTTTTCCTCTTTATAAATTTTTAGATTCATGGAAAATTACATTTTTAATTAATTCTGTTTCTTCGTTGTTATTATTATTGGTTTTTTGTTTATTTAGTTATGAAAGTCCGAGATTTTATTTTTCTAAAGGAGAAATTGATAAAGGAATAGAAATATTAAGAAAAATTAGTGAATTTCATGGAATTAATAAGGAGTTTGATTTGTTAATTGAAAAAGAAGAATATCAAAATATTATAAATGAATTAAAGATTTTGTTTGGGAATAATGTTATTAGTAAAGAAATTGTAAATGATGAAGAAGAAAATAATGAAAATATAGAAAAAAATGAAAATTTAGATAATAGGTTATTTAATGGAGATTTTTCAGATAAGGATATTATATTAGAAAATGAAATTAAAAATAATGATTTTGAAGGTGTTGAAAAAAAAAATGATAATAAAGAAGAAGATAATATTAAATTAATTATAACTGAAAATGAAAAAGAAAATGAAAAAGAAAATGAAAAAGAAAATGAAAAAGAAAATGAAAATGAAAATGAAAATAAAGAAAATGAAAATAAAGAAAATGAAAAAGAAAATGAAAATAAAGAAAATGAAAATAAAGAAAATGAAAATAAAGAAAATGATCAAAATGAAAATAAAGAAAATGATCAAAATGAAAATAAAGAAAATGATCAAAATGAAAATAAAGAAAAAGAAAATAAAGAAAATGAAAATAAAGAAAATGAAAATAAAGAAAATGAAGAAGAAGAAAAATCTGAAGAAAAAGAAGAAGAAAAACAAAATAAAGAAAAAACAGAAACAACCCAAGATTTAAATTATAATAATTCAGAAATTTTATCTTCAACTTTAAACAATGATAAACCAACAAATATAGAAAATAATATACAAATAAAAGAAAATAAAAATTCAAATTCTGAAACAGATATTCAATCCTTAAATGATCAAAATAATAATGCAAATTGGACATATTTATTTAGATTTCCTTCAATTAGATACAAATTTTTAATTCTTTGCTTTTTTGGTTTTACAGTAAATGGAACTTATACCGGAATTTCAATAACAACAAAAAATATTCCTGGAAATATGTTTATAAACACAATGATAATTTGTGTATGTGAAATATCTTTTGGAGTTTTGGCTAGTTTTTTAATAAATGTTAAAAAACTGGGAAGAAAAGGAACATTAATATTATTATATTCAATAGCAATGACTTCTTTTATAATATTTTTAATATTCAAAAAATTAAGTGAACTTTCATTTTTAATTATTTTTTGTATATCTCGTTTTTCTTGCTTTGGATTATTAACAGTTGTTTATACATATTTTTTGGAAAATTATCCTACTTGTATTAGAGCTCTAGCTTTTGGAATTAATAGTTCTTTTGATAATTTTGGGGGAACAGTTTTTCCTTTTATAATTGAAAATATAAGTCAAAAAAATTTATATATATTATTAGCAATTTTAAATTTTCTTGAAATTTTATGTATGATTTATATGCCTGAAACTTATGGAAAACCTTTGCCAGAAACTATTGAAGAATTAGATACGAATAAAATATATAAAAAGATTGATAGTAAAGATTATAATAAAAAAGATTTTGTGAAAAAAAATTTAGTTCATTTTGAAGAAAAATTAAAAGAACCTATTATACCAAAAACTGAAAGCAATAGAAGTAGTAATTTTATATATTAATGATAAATTATAAAATTTATATATATTAATAATATAAATAGGATATTACTTTTATAAATATTAAATTTAAAAGATAAAATGTTCTTTTAAAATAAGAAATTTTTATAAAAATTTAAAATAAATTTATATAAATAATAATATTAAATTATTTTTTCAGTTTATTTTAATATTTTTATTAGAAAACATTTTTAATATATTTTGAAATTTATTTAATATAAATTATTATATTTTATATATTAATAATGAAAATTTAAATATTTTAATTATTTTATTATTTATTCTTCTTTTTTTCTTGCAAATGCTGCTTGAATTAATTCCAAATTTTGTTGACATATAATTTCTGTATTATCAACCAAAGTTTTCATCATATTAACTGAATCTCTTTCATTAAATTTAAGATTTAAAATATTTTCATTAAACTTTCCATTTAATTCTTCTTTTAAGATTAATTCATTGCATAATTTTTTTATATCTTTTGTTTCTAATTCAAATCTTTCTGATAAATTATTAATATCAAAACTTTCATATTCATTCATATAAAAAATCAAAAAGCATTTAAATCCAATTTGTTTTATTTTATAATTTATTTTATCTAAAAGAAAATTATATTTATTATTAAATATTTTAATTCCATTAATTTCTTTAATACAATTTTTCCAATCTCCTCTTAATAAATAATTACTCGCAGCTAAAATTCTTTCTTTATTTGATTCAGAAGGTCCATTAAAAATTTGTTTTTCATAGTTATTAAAATTTTTATAAAAAAACAACCCTATTTTTTTATTTTTTAATCCCAATTTATTTAATAAAATATGTGGCAAATCAACTAACATCGAACATAAATAAAATATGCATTCAACTTCATCAATATTAATATTCATTATGAAAGGAATTGCTCTTTTTTTATCATCTTTGTCATATAAAATATTTTTTTCATTTTCTTTTTTATACGATTGACTAAGATAATCTTTTAATTTATTTGTTCCATTGCTACATAAAGGAATTAAATAATACAAAGTTTCTTTAAATTGATTATGTTTAAATGAACAAATTCCTAATTGCGCTAATGTTCTATTATACAAAGATTTTAAATTTTCGTCTTTGTATGTGTTTATTAAATCGAATGAATAAGAAGCTTTAAATAAAAATTTTGCTTCTTTGTAGAAATTGTGAACGCATAAAAAATAAATATGAAATAACATTGATTTTATTTTATTTTTATCATCTAAATGTTTATAAATTTCATCTATTAAATTATCGAAATTATTTTTTGATTTTATTTTATCTTTTGAGATTATTATGTTTTTTATATAATCATCATCTTCGATTTTGATATTAAATTTTTTTATAAATTTTTGTGTAATATCTTCTTGTTTATAATAAATATGCATAATAACTAATAAATAAATTTTAGCTAAAGCGTTTGAATTATGAAATTCTTGATAAAATTTTTCAATTTTTTTACATAAATTTAAGAAATAAAATTCATTTTTCATCCAATTATAATATTCCATTGTATTATTATCAGAAAATTGTAGAGATTTATACAATTCGATTTCTAATTTTTCAATTAAAGAAGTGAGATTATTTTGTAAAATTGAAATAATATTTTCTAAATTTTTAATACTATTTTCGTTTTTATTTTGATTCAAATCATTAAATAAATTAATAATAATTCCAATGTAATTAAAATTTTTTCCCCAAATATTTAAAGGAAATGAATTAAATTGACTACTTGATGTATCAAAGCACATTAAAATAATTTCAATTAATAATTTAATTTTCAAAAAATTATTTTTTGTTATTGAATATAAAAGTTCTAATCTTGAAATACTTTCATTTGGTGTTTTATTTTGACCTCGATGTTTATGAATTTCTTCATATTCTAATTCAATTTCTTTTTCTGAAATTGAAATATTTTGTTTTTCATTATTTGTTAAATTAATATTTTCTTCTTCTTTTTTTGGCTGAATTTTTTTTTGAATTTTAGTTTGTTTGATATTTTTTCCATCTTCTTTTATTGGTTTTTTTTTCTCTTTTTTTACCCATTTTAATCTTCTTTCTGCGGGTGTTTTATTTTCGTCTTTTTTCATTAATTCGATAATATCAATTTCATCTTCTTCTGAATCGCTTAAATGAGAAATTGATTCGCTTTTATTAATGTTTTTTTCTATGAAATTTTCTTGTTCTTTTTTCAATTCATCTTCTGTTGGACGATTTTCTTTGTATTTTTTAATAAGATTTTCAAATTTTTTGTTTTTATTTAATGATTTTCTAATGTTATGATAAGAAACATTTTGTTCTTTTGATAATTTTTTTTGTTCTTCTTTTGAAATATTAATTGCTTCATCGACTATTACAAATAATTCTAATAATAAAATTGGCATTTCTTTTTCGCCTAAAATTGAAAAAAATTTATCTGTGTTTTTTAATATTTTTTCTAAAGTTTCATGAATTTGTTTATAATTATTGTTTTTTATTGAGGATTTTATGTTTGAATATGAATTTAATATTAATTCTTTTAATTTTTGTTTGGGTGTTTTTACTTTACGTTTATCATTATCTGAATCTTGATCGTTTTTATTACTCGATTGACTTTCAATGTTACTATCTTCTCCTTCTTTTTTTTCTTCTTCTTCTTCCCAATCCATTTTAAGATATAAATAAATTAATAATTAAATAATATTTAATAATTTTTTAATTTTCATATTTATTAATTTACATTAATAATAATATTATTATTTTTATTTATAATTTATTCTAATTATAATAATTCAAAATTTTTTTATTTTATAAACTTAATAATGTTGAATATAAACATGTAAATAATGTTAATACACCTATTATTAATAAAAATGCTGAAAAAAAAATATTCCAACTAAATTTTTCGTTTTTTTTTCTTCCTAAACATATATAAAATAAAGCAGGAAAAATAAATGAAAAAATATTTCCCATAATTCCACCTAAAAAACCAAAAATTATTTTCAATATTTGATATTTATTTGCCAAAACAAATATCGAAACATACAAACCCAAAACTAATATAAATTCAATGTATTTAGGTAAAACAACAGAACTAGTTTTACCTAAAAATCTTTTATTATCTTTTTTTTCTTTTCTTTTAATATTATTTTTGATTTTCTTCGCACAATTAAAACACGAAAACATAAACAAAAAAAAATTTCTTGAATAAGTTAATAACAATTCAATAATAAATAAAAAATAATTTTTCACTCCCGAAAATGAAATAGGAAAACTCATAATAACACTAGCAACATTACATAAACTTAATAATGAATTTAAAGCTTCGTTTCCAATTCCATCTAAAATTGTGTCTTTGATTTTATCTGAATATAATAAATATCCCAAAACACCACAAATTAAATAAATAAAAGTACATAAAATAACAGTCACACTCGCTGTAATAAAAAATTGTTTAAGTGTAATATTACCTAAACAGCCATAAATTGAAAAAGTAAATGAATGATAAGTATAACATAAAATTATTGTTGAAAAAGCTGTTACTACTTCATTAAAATCATCATCTAATTTGATATAATTTTTTTTTAAAATATATTTATTTAATATTAAATTATTTATTTCTTTTCCATTATAAACTGAATATAAAAAATCAATGATTGTGATTATGAAAAAAAATATTATTCCTATTACACCATATTGCGCTGCTTTTTTTATACCTTTCACATCTTTTTGGAAGCAGAAGAAAAATAAAGTTAATGCTAAAAAGATAGAAATATATGTGTCTCCTGAGACATCGTTTTTTCCTAAGGACAATGTTAAAATTTTAGGTATAACTTTTAAACAAATAATTACGAATGACCAGCATGAACCATAAGCTGAAAGGAAATTTAATATTAAAATTACAAATTTGCTCCATTTTCCTATTGATTTTTCTGAGAAAATTAAATAATTTCTATCGCCGGTTTTTTTATGAACTACTAATAATAAATGAAGAGAAATTAAACTAAATAAAGAAATTGATATTATTGCTATTGAGCCCCATAATAAACCTAAAACTTTCATGCAATAGGCAATTTGAATTAAAGAGTATTTTATTATTACGTTGATGATTTGTAAAATTGTTTTGTATAAACTATCAAAAACTTCGATTTCAAAAATTGGTTTGTTTATTAGGGAATTTTTGCTGGAAAATGAAGAATTTCTTGATGATGTTGAAAAACTTTCTTTTAATTCGATTTGATTTTTTTGTGTTATTATTGTATTTTCTTCGTTTTCATCTTCGTAAGGATTTTTTTCTTTTAGTTCGGAAGTTCGAATGTTTTTTATTCTTTTGTAATGTTTTTGTTCTCTTACTTTAAAAAATGGTGATTCTAATTTAATTAAATCATCTAAATTTTTGGGTCGAAATAAATCATTTTCATCACTTTCTGAGTCATTTGAATCATCATCATCATCATCATCATCGAGATTAAATAAATTTTTATTTTTTTGTTTTTTATTTATTAATTCTTCTTGAAAAACTTCTAATTTATTAGGAATTTGAGCATCAGAAAATCTTTTTTCAACATCGAAATCAATTAAATTTTTATCAGACATAAAAAAATTTTATTATTTAAATAAAAAAATAATTTTATTATTTAAATAAATAAATAAATAAATAAAAAATTAAATAAATAAATAATTAAAAATAATTAAATAAATATTATTTAAAAATGGAAAAACAATTTAAAAAAAGTGATTCTTACATTACATCAGAAAGCAGCAGTTCATCAGACGATGACAAAGATCAAGAAGAACTAATTCCATATCGACCAGAATTAAAAAACGTAAACAAACAGATTTTGAATGTGATTGGTTACAAAGATCTCAAACACCCAAAAACAATATTTTTTTACTATAACGATAACTCAAAAATAATTTTACCAAAAGGATGTCAAATTTACAAACTAGAAATTAACGATAAAAAATTCATGGTTATGTACAAAGCATATAAAAACATTCCTCAATGTTTATACAATCCTTTAAATTACAATAAAATAATTCATTCAAAAATATTCGACAACACAAACATAATTTGGAAATTATTAAAAAAAGATAAAATGTTTCCTTTATTAAAAACTCTGAATGTTTATCAAAGATTTAATCATTTTCCTATGACATGGGAATTAAGCAGAAAAGACAATTTAGCAAAACATTTTTTTGAAATGCAAAAGAAATTCCCAAATGATTTCGACTATCTTCCTGAAACATATGTTCTCCCTCAAGACGAAGAAATTTTCCGCAGCAAAATTGAAAATTACCAATTCGATAAAAACAATCTTTGGCTCATTAAACCTGTCGCGAGCAGCAGAGGAAGAGGAATTCGATTAATGACTGATCCTAATGACATTCCCACGAAAACTTTAATTAGTCATTACATTTCAAATCCACATTTAATTAATAATAAAAAATACGATTTGAGACTTTATTTATTAATCACTGGCTACAATCCGCTGAAAATTTATTTGTATGACAATGGTTTAATTCGATTTTGTTCGGAAGAATATGATTTAGATGAAGATAAATTAAATGATAAGTTTATTCATTTAACGAACTATTCGATTAATAAAAATTCCGCTGCCTATGAAAAGAACGAAAATGAACAAAAAGAAGAAGGAAATAAATGGAGTTTACATACGTATAAAAAGCATTTTGAGGATAATAATATTAATTTCAATGAAATTTGGGGAAAAATTAAAGATATTATGATTAAAACTATTTTATCTGTGACTGAATTAGCAATTCCTTTAATTAAACAGTTTAATTTGACTTCGAATAATTTGTTTGAATTGTATGGCGTTGATGTGTTGATAGATGAGAATTTTAAACCGTGGTTGATGGAAATTAATTTAAATCCGTCGTTAAATTGTGATAGTAATTTGGATTTGAATATAAAATCGAAGGTTATTACGGATATTTTTAATATAATTGGGTGTGTTCCTTTTAGTCATGATGGAAAGTTCACTTCGTTTGAAAAGGAAAGTGAGTTTAAAAGTGAGAAAGAAAAGAATTTGTTTGAAACGATTTGTGAGTTTAAAAGACCTTCGGGTGGATTTGAAAGGATTTTTCCTAAAAGTGAGAATATAAATGTTTATAATAAATTTATTAATAATCCTGGAGAAGAAAATGAATCTCTGTGGAAATATATGTTAAAAAATAATATTTAATATAAATAAAATATTTTTTAATATTAATATTTTATTAATAATTAAATATAAATTTTTTAATTAATATTTTTTAATTAATATTTTTTAATTAATATTTTTTAATAATATTTTTTTATTTTTTTAATTAAAATATGTGAAATTAATAATATAATTAAAAAATTATTAAAATTAAATATTTATAATAATTTTCTAAACCGAAAAATGAATTCATCAATAAAAAATAATGAATATTTTTTATCAAAGGAAAATAAGCTTGAAAAAAATTTAAATTTATCTGTATCAACTGATAGTAATTCTAATATAAATTTAAATCAAAAATTTATGAAAAATAGCAAAAATTTCATTAGTAAAGAAAGTTTCTTTTCAAATTCGCTAAATCACTCACATAATAACATATCTTTTAATCAAAAAAATAATTATTCTTTTGTTTCTCAAAATTCGTATGAAAATCCGATTTTAACTTAGTAAAATTTTTTTTAATTTTAATTTAATTTTATAGCTATTCAAATAAAGTCAATGATTTGAAAGAAAATGAAGTTTATGAAAATTCAAATATTTTAAATGAAAATAGTAATGAAAATAATAATCAATTTAATTTTATTTTTGATTTAGATTTGCCTGAAAATCAACAAAATTCGGATGATTTTAATAATGAAGAAATTTTAAATAACAGTAAAAATTTGTATAATAATAATTTTTATCAATTAAAAAATAATAATTTTTTAATTTTTCAACAAAATAATAATAATGATAAAATTAATAATAATTTTTTAAATTATAATAATAATAATAATAATAATATTCAAAACACAAATTTAAATAATAATAATAATAATAATATTTTTAATAATTTTAATCAAAATAATTTTTTTGATAATAAATCAAGTAATTTTATATTAAAATCAAATAATAATAATAATAATAATAATTATCAAAATTTAAATAATAATAATAACTTTAATCTTTTAAATAATAATAATAATTTATTTTTTTCTAACAACAACAACAACAACAATAATAATAATAATTTAATAAACACTCAAAATCAGCTGACTTTTCAAGACATTTCCGCCATAAACAACATTCTTCAATCATGCGAAGAATCAGAATCTTCTTCATCATTAACCACAACCAACACCAAAATAACCATAATTCAAAACAGTTGTTATTATCTTAAATATCGAATATTATCCAACTCGGAATTTTCAAATATAATTTTATACCCATTTTTACGTCCGAAAATGTTAAATTTAATAATAAATCACTTTGGCACATACATTTATCAGAATTTCTTAGAAGTTTTAAACAAAAACAATCTCATTGATTTTTTAGTATTTTTAACAAACAATTTCGATATTATTAGTCATTCAACGAACGGAACGCGAGTTATTCAAAAATTAATAGAAATTTGCAGCTCAATAAAAAACGAAAATAATAATAATAATTTTATTTATCAAGCGTTTATAGAAATGTTTAAAAATAAAATAGTTTCTCTTTGCATAGATGAAAATGCGAATCACATTATTCAAAAGTTTATTTTTAATATTAAATTTCCTTTTAATAATTTCGTTTATGAAGAAATTTATAAAAATTTTATTTACATTGCGCTTACTAAATATGGATGTTGTGTGATTCAAAAATGTTTGATTCATGGGAACAAAGAACAAAAAGAAAAAGTGATTTTTTTGATTTTGAAATACACTTTTAGTTTGATTGGCGCGCAATTTGGAAATTATGTTTATCAAAGCATAATTTTATTAAATGATGCTGAAATTATTAAAAAAATTATTGAAATTATTAAGCATAAAATTATTTTTTTGTGTAATGAAAAATATTCTTCGAATGTGATTGAAAAACTTCTTGAAATTCAAAATAAAAATATTGTGAATAATATTATTGAAAAATTAAGTAATAATGAACAAAAAATTATGGAATTAATTACGAATAAATATGGAAATTATATTATTCAAAAAATTTTATCTGTTAATAATAATAAACATACTTTTAATAGAATTATTAAAATAATTAATAAAAATTTAAATCAAATTTTAACTTTGCCTTTTGGGAAAAAATTATTAAGTAAAATTATATTAAAATTTCCTAATTTACAAGAATATTTTAATTTAAAAATATAATTATTTTACTTTATTTTATTTTTATTCGATGGTTTTATTTATTTTAATAATTCTTTTTCTCAGTAATTTTCTTTTCTTTATTTTATATATTTCTTAAGTTTATATTATAAATAATTAACTTTAAATTATTAATAGTGTAACATCATAGATATTATAAATAATTTTAATTAATTTTTATTTATAAATTTATTATTATTATTTTATAATTGTTTTAATAAAATATAATTTAGAATTAAAAAAAATTTTATTTTTTTAATTTATTTTTATTTTAATTTAATAATTAATAAAATTAATTTTATTTTATTAATGATTCATTAATTACTTTATTTAAAGAATCGAAATTGTTATTTTCCGCTTCGAAATAAATTTTTTTAATTAAATCTTTATTAATTTCATTTTTTATATAATAACCATAAGATAAATAATCAAACGCATTAGAAGCGTTTTTATCATCAGCATCATTAAGTTCGCAGATAATAAAATTAATAAAAAAGCACATTTGATTCATTTTATTAATATAAATTTCCAAACTTCCATTATTATTTTTCGAATCAGAAGGAACAATTTTAATAGGAAAAGTAATTCTCGCGTTTTTTAAAATATTTATTGAATTACTATTATATTCGATTTCTAAATTATCACAATTATTTAAAATAATAAGAACTTCTAAATCTTTAATGTCTTCTTTTGATGTGTTTTCAATGAATAATAAAAATTTTGTTTCTTTGTCTTTATTAATAAAAACTGTGTTTATTTTTCCTATGAATAATTTAATGTCAATTGAAGTGTTTTTTTTAAATGGAGTTTTATTATTATTATTATTATTATTATTATTAATGTCAAAATTACTATTTAATATGTGAAAACTATCGTTATTATTTTTTATTAGATTAAATTCGTTTTTTTTATTATTTTCTTTTAGAAAATTTAAAATATTTTGTTTATTATCGAAATTGTTATAATTTAATTGTAAATTAAATTGAAGACAAGGATGTTCATGATTTTTACTACAAATTTCACAAAAAATTTCATTATTGTTGTTACAAAATAAACAAATGTATTTTAAATTTATAATATTATTTTTACATTTTGAACATTTTAAATTTGAGAAAATTTTGTTTGGTGATGAAATTGAATTTTCTTTTGTTTTATTATTATTATTATTATTTTTATTATTATTTTTATTAATAATTTCAATGATTGAATTTGTTTGATTTTTGATTAAATTTTGATTATTTAAATTAAAATCATTTAAAATTTTTTTAATTTCGGTTAAAAAAAAATCTTCTTGAAAATTTGATGATTTTAATTTAAAAATTTCATCGTCGATTAAAATAATTTCTATTATTAATAATTCATTTCCTAAAGAATTTTTAATTTCTTCAAATTCTAAATTATTATTAATAAAAATGTTATTTTCAAAAGAATTTTTTTTATATTTAATAACGAAATTTTTATTATTTTCAATATTAAAAATTTTATAAATTAAATTTTTTAATTTATCAAAATCGATATTTTTTTCATTTAATCTTTTAATAATATTATTATAAATAATTTTTATTCCTTTCATATTAAAAAAAAAATAATTTTTAAATTAAAAAAAATAATTTTTTTAGAATAAAAATACAAATTTAAATTAATAAAAAACATTTTTAAAAAACAAAAAAAATTAATTAATTTGAAAGAAAAAAATAAAAATAATTTTAACGCAAAAAAAAATAAAATTTTTCATTAAAAAAAAATAATTTTAATTCTAATGAAAAAAATCAATGAATTTTAATTAATTTTTACTTAAATTAAATAATTTCAATTCTATTTTTATTTTCTTTATTTGAATAATTTTCTTTGAAAAAATAATAAATATTTAATTAATTCATTTTTTTAATTATTATTTTTTATATGAAAATTAATGATGTTTATTTTATAATAAATACTTTAAATGAAGATGAATTACTATTGAAAATTGAATTAAAGAAGCTTGATTATGGTTTGCAAGAAGGAAATTTTTTATTATTAAAAATAAAATCTCTTCCAAAGAAAAATTATTCTTTAAACATGCTTTTAGAAAATTTAAATCAAGAAGAAATTTTTTGTAGTTTATTTAATTACGAAGAAGAATTTAATATAAAAAATGATTATGACATTATTAACAAATTTTCAATAGGAAAATTTGTAATTATTATTAATCCTAATTTTAAAAATTATTCTGAAAGTTTGTTTGGATTGAATATTAAAAATCCAAAAGAATTTTTATTATTTAATAATTTTTCTGAAATGGAAAATTTTATTAATAAATTCAAATTGCCTTCGATTGATTTGACTGAAAATTCGTATAAAAATAATAAAAATGATCAAAACACAATTTTAATGGCGAAAACGTATTTTTTATCAAAATCATTTAAAAAAACAATAAAATTTTGTGAAAATGTTTTGAAACAAAATCCGAATTTTAATGAAATTATTAATATAAAATTAAAAAGTTTAATAAAAATTCGTAAATTTAAAGACGCATTTGAATATTTAAATGAAAATAAAAGCAAAATTTTAAATTATGAAGAAATTAAATTATTTTTATTAGAAAAAGAAAAAAATTCAAAAGGAATTTTTAATTTATATGAAATGTTAAAAACTGAAAATAATAATTTTTATCAAAATTCAGCGGATTTTATAAATTCGAAAATAAAAATTACAAATTCAGTTGAAAAAGGAATAAAAATAGTCGCAAAAGAAAAAATATCAAAAGCGGAATTAATATGTGCAAACAAAGCGATTTTTTTTTTACGTCCTGAAGAAATTAGTGTAGAAAATGAATATAATTTTCAGAAAAAACTATTAAAAATAATAGAAAAAATTCCAGAAGAATTTCCAGAAATTTTTTCATTATTTGACGGAAATAATAAACATTTAAATATAAATCAACGTTTGAATCAAAACAAACATTTAAAAAAAGAAAAATTAATGAATATTATTAAATACAATTCTTTTGATGCATTTAGAATTTTTTTTATGAATAAATTTATTGGAACTGGAATTTATTATTTTTCTTCTTTTTTTAATCATTCTTGCAATTCGAATTGTTTTACATTCGCAATTGGTGATTTTTTATTTGTTTATGCGAAAAGAAACATTAATGAAAATGAAGAAATTACTGTTAATTACATTCCATGTGAAAATGTTTATAAAATTAGGAAAAATTTTTGTAATGAAAAAAATTTTGAATGTGATTGTGAAATTTGTAAAAATGATAAAAAAAGAGAAAATAATAAAAAAATTGTTGAATTGAATGAATTTATTGAAATTATTTTATCGAAAGAAAAATTTGAAGAATTTGTTAATAAAAAAGGAAAAGAATTTTTTATTGATTTTGTTGATGAAAATGATTTTTTTAATGATTTTGAAAGAAAAATTTCGTATTTTTTTTATGCGAAAAAAATGTTGATTTTTGATGAAGAATTTGCGAAAAAAATAATTTTAAAAGGAATTGAAATGAGTAAAAATGATTTTAATTTTGAATTGAATTTTATTTTATTAGATTATTTATATTTTTATAGAAAAAATGATCAAAAAAATATGAAAATTACAAAAGAAAAAATAAAAGATTTTATTAAAAAAAACATGACAAACGATGAAAAATTTATTGATTTTTATTGTGAAAATTCCGATTTTTTCAAAAATGAAGATGAATTTAAAAAAATATTAAATCAACAAAAAATAAAAATTTCACAAAATTTTCAAAATAATTTCGTAACATTTATAATTTTAACAATAACATTTATAATTTGTTATTTATTAAAAAAATAAAATAGCAAATTTACATAAAAAAAATTTAATCCATTTTATAAATATTTAATTTATATTTTTTATCAATTGCAAATAAAAAATAATATAAAAAAATTCCATCATTTAATTTTCCAACATTAATTCCAATGTATTTATAATTTTTATTTAATAAATTATTTCTTCTTTGAAACATTGAATTTGTATCATCAACAATTTGTAAAACAACACTTAATTCAGTATTAAAATTCATAATATCATAATGAAAATTCATAATTTCAAAATCTTTCGAATTTTCTTTTATTTTTTTTATCGTGCTCGTTAAATATTTTTCTTCAATGCATTGCGAAACATCTGAATAATTTTCAGGAAAAGGAAAAGTTAATTCGTTTTTTAATATAAATTTATTCAATGGAATTTTATTTTTTAAATAATTTTTACATTCTTCAAATAAATTTTTTCCTTTATGTAAATTAATGTTATTTATTTCATCTGCTTTTATATAAAAATTCCCATTTTCTGTTTTTGAAATGTTATTCATGTATTTTTCTATTTTGTTTATCATATTTTCTGGTTTTGTTCGAACGTTATTAATTTCGGAAAATAAACTTAATCGTAATGTTTCTAATTTTGTGTCTTTATCGAAATTTTCTATGTTTTGTTCTGTGTTTATTAATTCTTTATTTAATGTTTCGGGAGAATTGCTCAAATCGCTAATGTTATTTTCTGATAAATAATTTAAATTTCGTATTGATGGAATTGATTCATTTATTACGTTGTTTAATGATTCTAATTTTACATCTTCTTCGCCTAAAAATTTGCTTGTGCAATGACAGCCCATTTTATTATTATTATTATTATATTATTATTATTATTATTATTTTTAATATTATTTTTATTTTAAATTTAAATAAATATGAAAAATAAAGGAATTTTTTCGCGTTTTAATTCGATTGGGAATGAAAATAAAAAAAATTTAAAGAAAAAAATTAATTTTGATAATAAAAATTTTAATAATAATTTTAATAATAATAATAATAATAATAATAATTTTAATAATAATTTTAATAATAATTTTAATAATAATAATAATAATTTTAATAAAAATTTTGATAATAATAATAATAATTTTAATAATACAAATTCAAATTTAAATTATAATACAAATAATAACAATAATTTTCCTTTTTTTGATATTAATAATTTATTAGAAAATGAGAAAGATTCTTACGAAAGTTTAAAAACAAAAAATAAAAATTTACGAAAATTAATAATTCAATCTAGCAATAAATTCATTGAATTATCAAAAAAATTCACTTTAAATGAAAATTTACATCAAAGTGAAAAAAACGAAATTTTAAAGCAATTAGATAAAATTTCAAATAATTATAAATTATATGCGAAATCTCATCAAGAAAATTTGAAATTAAAAAACGATTTTAAAGAACTTGAAAAAAAATTTAATCAAAATAATAAAGTAATTAATAATTTAATAAAAACAGTTGAAAATTTATTATCAGATTACATTATTTTTTATAAAAAAATAACGAAATTTTTAAAAGAAAATAAAAATAATGAAAATGATTTTTCTGAAAATAGTTTTTATTTTTTAGAAAATTTAAAAGAAATTATTCAAAAACATACATTAAAATATAAAAAAGAAATTGATGCTGTAAATTTCGCTGAAATTTATGAAGAATTTGATTTTTTTATTAAAGATTTTGAAAATAATAATAAAAAAATAAATTTAGATGTTAATAATAATATTTTTAAAAAAAAACATTTTTCAATTAGAAAAAAAGAATATTTTAATAATAATACTTTTGATAATAATGAAAATGAAAATAAAAATAAAAATGAAAATAATAAAAAATATAATTTTAATAAAAAATTATTATTAAATAATAATAATAATAATAATAATAATTATTATTATCATAATCATAATAAATCTTTTGATGTTATTAAAAATTCAAATGAAAAAAATGAAGTATTTAATGATTTTAAATTTAGTTTTTCTCCTGAAAAATTAATTAATGAAAATTTTTAATTATAAATAAATATTTTTTTTTTTAATATAAAATTAAATAAAAAATGATTAAAATTATTTTTTCTTTTTTTATTTTATTTTATATTAATTCACAAGAAATTACAAAAATAATTTCAATAGAAAATTCAATTTTAATAAAATCAAACGAAAATTATCAAAAATTTTTTTCATACGAAATTCCAGAAAATTTTTCTTCAAATTCAATGTTAATTTTCACATTAAATCAAAATAAAAATGATTTTTTTAATGACGCAAATATTTTTATTTCAAAAACAAACAAATTTCCAAATTCAAAATTAAATTCAAATTTTTATTCAGAAATTTACGGAAATAAATTAATTTCAATTCCATCAAACGAAATAAAAAAAAATGAAATTTTTTACATTGGAATTTTATGTGAAAATTCTTGTGATTTTACATTAAAAATCGAATTTTCAGAAGAATTTTATTTAAACATTTCACAAATTTACACAATTTCAATAAAAAAAGAAAAAACATTAAATTTTTATTATAAAATTCCAAATGAAAATTATGATGAATTTATTATTATTGCAAATAATATTTTTTATTTTAAATCATTTAAAATTTTCGTAAATTCTAATGAAAAAACAATAAAATCAATTCCAATTTTAACTGGAGGTTATTTTTTTTCAATTAAAAAAAATGAATTTTGTAAAAATTGTTCATTTCATATTTTAATTCAAAGCGAAAATGATGTTCAAATTCAATTATTTTCTTATTTTCAAAATTCAATATTAAATTTAACAATTTCTAATCAAATTTTTGATGCGCTTCGCGCAAATGAAAAACGATGTTACAAAATTGAATTAAAAAACAAAAAAAAATTTATTATTCATTCAACTTTTTTTAGCGGAAATGGTTTAATTTATTTTTCAAACGAAGATTTTTCGAATTTTTCAATAAATGAAATAAATTCGAAATTTAAATATGAAATTATTAATTCAGAAAATTTAATTTTATTAAATGAAGATGATTTTAATAATTTAAATATTAAAAATGAAATTTTTTTCTGTTTTGTTTCTAATTTAGATTCATCTTATTATTTAAATACTTATTATTTAAATCAAATTCAAGATCTTCAAAAATATAATTTAATTTTTCCGGGAAATGAATTTGAAGCTTTTTTACCGAAAGATCAAGCAACAAAATAC
>JAEEGK010012112.1_pt1 | contig 19650 bp, 18 predicted proteins | sample 8958771 | NCBI WGS metagenome assembly JAEEGK01 (sample SAMN16246547, study PRJNA631951) | gut metagenome | biome: gut microbiome; feature: rumen; material: SC-attached | host: Bos | place: Iran: Karaj | collected 2018-10
ACGGTGCTCTGTGCAAATGCTGTCACTGCAGAGAGTAGGAATGCTGCCAGCGAGAGCAGCGATCTCTTGAACTGTGAAAAACTGTGCTTCATTGTAATACTATTATTTATTTGGGTTTGCTTCGTGGTATGATTATCAGGAAAGGTTTCCTGCGTGATGCCATTATTTCTGAAATGGCGCTGCAAAGATAGGGCTATAATCCAGCTTTTCCAAGGGCTGGGAGTTTTTTGGGAGTGGGGTTGGTAAATCTTTTAGTTGATAATCAGTTGTTTGCATTTTGAAAAGATTGGAAATTAGGGAGTGGGTAAAAACGTACAAAAATAGTCTTTTCTTTGCTTTCTGTCTTATAAAAACCCTTTTCTGATAATTGAGACAGACTCCCTTTCTCTGAATCATTGAACGTGTCAAATCATTCATTCACAGCCCAATCGTTTCGCTATCCTGCTCCTTGTTTGTTCCCGGCTATTACTTATGATATTTTAAAGATGTATCTTTGCTCCGTCAAACGAATCACATTTTGTCAAATCCTAAATACGTAATTCACAATGAAGCAATCTACACTTCTTCTTTCCGCCCTTCTGACACTGACGGCATGTCAGAAAGAGACTACAACTGACCTCGACCCAAGCCAGCAGCACATCTGGTGGAAGGAGGCCGTCGTCTATCAGATTTATCCCCGCAGCTATGCCGACAGCGATGGCGATGGCGTGGGCGATCTGCGCGGCATCATCCAGCATCTCGACTACATCCAAAGTCTCGGTGTCGATGTTGTCTGGCTCAATCCGATATTCCCGTCTCCCAACGACGACAATGGTTATGACGTGAGCGACTACACGGCTATCATGAGCGACTTCGGCACGATGCAGGATTTCGACGAGCTGCTTGCTGGCCTGCATCAGCGTGGCATTCGGCTTATCCTCGATCTGGTGGTCAATCATTCGAGCGATGAACATCCCTGGTTCCAGGAGTCACGAAAAAGCCGCAACAATCCTTATCGAAACTATTACCACTGGTGGCCGGCCGAAAAGGGCAACCCTCCCCATCGCCATAGCGACATGGATCCCGACCTTAGTGCCTGGCGTTACGATTCGCTTACTAATGCCTATTATCTTCATTATTTCAGTCGCAAGCAGCCCGACCTGAACTGGGAGAATCCCCGAATGCGACAGGATTTTTATCAGGGTATGCGTTTCTGGCTCGATAAGGGCATCGATGGATACCGCATCGATGCAGCCTCCTATTGTTCGAAGGACACGCTCTTCCCCGAGATCGATTTCACGCGCTATAAGAGTTTCGGCGATTACTATTGTCATGGACCACATCTCCATGACTATCTGCAGGAGATGTATCGTGAGGTGCTCGGCAGGTATGACTGCATGACAGTGGGCGAGGGGAACCCTTGGATCAATACGCTCGACTTCACCGATGCGCGTCGCAAGGAGTTCAATATGTTCTATGTCAATGCCAACGACGTTGTGCCTAAACAGATGCCCGATGGCTCTTCCCTTGTCCCTTCCGATGTAAAGATGCACGCCTTGCGTTCGTTCTATACCAGCCAGGACAGTTTGTTACACGATGCCGGTTGGCCCACGGTCATTCTCGGCAACCATGACCTGCCTCGTATGCAGAGTTATTGGGGCGATGATTCAACGCCCGAACTTGCCCGTCTTTCGAGTCAGGCACTCATCACCTTCCTGATGACCATGCGTGGCACGGTGTTCTTCTATGGTGGCGACGAAATTGGCATGAACAATGTGCGTTTTGAGCATATTGAGGACTACAACGACATCGTAACCCGCAGCTATTATGCCAATATACTTAGCACAAAGGGCGCTTCTGCCGCAGCTGACTATCTGGAGCAGCAAAAGCGTGAGGGACGCGACAACGCCCGTACCCCGATGCAATGGTCTCCAGAGCCACAGGCCGGTTTCACCACCGGCTCCACCTCGTGGCTCAAGGTCAATCCCAATTACTCACAGGTCAATGTAGCTGCCCAGGAGACCGACAGCGTCTCCGTGCTGCAATATTTCCGCAAGGCTTGCGCTCTTCGACATGCCTATAAGCCGACGCTCGTCTATGGAGATTATTCCCTTGTCGATTCCCGGAATCCGACTGTCTTCAGTTACTTGCGTACCGGCAATGACAAACGCATCCTCGTGGTCATCAACTTTTCAGCCTCGCCAGCTACGGCCGATGCCACCTTGCTAAAGGATGCAAGCCCTTGTGTCTTGCTCGATAATTATTTCGACAACCAGGGCTTGCAGGTTTCGGACGGGAAACTCAGTCTTCGTCCTTGGCAGGCCCAGGTTATCCTGCTTTAAGTCGCTTTGCTTGATAAAAATCGGGGCAATTCTTCTTTTGAAACGAGGAAAGATAGGTTTTGGGCGTATTTTTTTGGATAAAATTTTGAGAAATCGGAATTATTAGGTATTTTTGCAGCGTATTTTTAGGCAAAAGCCCGACAATTGTTAATTATTAATTGTTAATTGTTAATTAAATATACCTCCATGTTATCCAAAAAGATTCTTTTGCCCATCGTGGCAATGTGCGGGCTCTCGATGAGTGCCTCGTTCCAGTCGTGTGAAACACTTGGCCAGCTTGGCGGCGAAATGACCGCAGAGCAGCGCCAGCAGCTGATCTCCGGCCTGCTCATCGACGGCATGACGACGCTCTCGCGTGGTGGCGACAGCATCTCTGCATTGGCTGGTGCCTGGGTCGCAGCAGGCGATGGCGTCAAGGACACGGTCATCTTCACCTCCGACGGCCAGTACATGCAGCACTATGCCAGCGACTCGCTCGACTATGTTGAAAAGGGCACCTACGTCTATTACATCTCGTTCCGTCAGGTGCTGGTCGATGCCAATGCGCTTTACAACTGCCTCACCCGCAAACAGGTCAAGTGGGAGCAAAGGTACATCTACAATGCGAAACTGATGAACCTGAGCAACACGGCGGGCATCAACACGCTTACCCTCGAGCAACTCGACAACGATCCCTCGTCGGCTACCTATGGCCAGGTGGTGGGTGCCACGCAGTATAGTGCCCTCAAGGTGGCCGCGAATACCGGTGCTCAGAATACTCCAAGTAGTCGGAGTACTCAGAATACACGGAGTAATCTGAATAATCAGAAAACTCCGACTACTCCAAAAACTCCGACTACTCCGAGAACTCAGACCACCAAAAAGGTGATTCGCCTTCGTTAATCGAAGAAGTCGAGCGTCCAGCTGTCCCTCCATTCGACCACGGGCACGTCGTTCTCGAATGTGATGGGCAGCCAGATGTAACGGGCATCGCTGGGATGTCTGGGGCGCCAGATGTCGGCCATGAAGATAAACGCATCCTGCTTGCCTTCGACGGGCAGGATGTAGGTGCTCTGTCCCAGGAAGGTGAGCTCGGCCTTCGGACCCCGGCAGGGATTGGGATGCTGTGTCCAAGGTCCCCAGATGCTGGGGGCAGAGAACATACGAGCCTCGTTGGGGGCCCAGCCTGTGCATCCGCTCGTAATCATCCAATAGGTGTTTCCGCGACGGAAGAGGGCTGGGGCCTCGTTGTGTCCGGCCGGTGCCACACGGACGTAGCGACCAGTGTGGGCGGTGTAGTCGTCGGTCAGTTCGGCAATCTGCAGCGTCAGGTTGTCCTCGCTGGCGAAGATGTGGTAAGCACGTCCGTCGGTATCGACATAGACGGTCTGGTCACGTGCCATCTGCCCGGCAGGTAGGTCATGGCGTCCGTCGTTGTGTGCCTTGGCATCACGCACCACGAAGAGTCCGCGATCGATAGCCTCGTACCACGTCGGGGTCCACCATTTCTCAACACTTTTGGCAGGGATAGCTTCAACAGCTGCGACATCCTTTTCGCTCATTCCGAGCGGATAGAGTCCTGGGTTGACGCGTCCCGAACGCAGGAAGGTGAAGGGACCTGTTGGCGAGTTGCTCACAGCCACACCGTAGCGTGCCTGTGCATAGCCCTGCCCCTTCAATTCCAGATGGAACCACATCACGAACTTCTTAGTCGTGGGGCAATAGATTACCTTTGGACGTTCGAGCACACAACCGCGCTCGATGTCGTGTCCTGGTTCATCGACCACCGAAAGGGCCACGCCTTCGTACTTCCAGTCGGTTAGGTTCGGCGACGAATAGCAGGTCACACCCACGTAGGCCGAACTTGTGGTGTCGGCCTTGTGTTCGCCGTACCAATAGTAGATGTCCTCGTAGGCCATCACGCCGCCGCCATGGGCATTGATGTGCTCGCCACGGTCGTCGGGCCAGATCTCACCCGAGGCAATGGGTTTTGCGGGGGTTGATGGGTTTGAGGGGTTTGTGCATGCCGCAAGAAGGGCGATGACGGCGCATGCTCCAAGAATCAGTTTTGCTCTCATCGTGTGTCTGATTTTGTGTTTATCATTTTTAAGTTTGGGGCAAAGATAGCAATTTTTCTCCTATTTCCAAACAGTTTGCAGAGAATATACCATTTTTTGCCTCGAAATAGGCGTTTTTTCGAAAAAAGAATGTACCTTTGCACACGAATCATTTCTGAATAGACCAAGAACCGCAACGTCCTCATCATCCTTGTGGCCGCCGTGCTGATCGAACTTTTCTCGGCGGTCCAGTACTACACGGCGCATGGCCTGGTGGAGGAACAGCTCGACTATCGTGCCGAAAACGAAATCCGCATCAAGGCCATCGTCATCAAGGGCATCCTCAACCTCCAGGAATCCACCCTGCGCGAGCACCTCTGGGACATTGACCGCAACCGGACGAATCCCGATTCGATGATGGCAGCAACCGCCCGTATCATCTCCCATTCGCAACATGCCGTGGGCAGCTTCATTGCCTTCAGACCCTTTTTCTATCCGCAGAAAGGCCGGCTGTTCGAACCTTACGCCTTTCGCGAAGGACAAGACATCCGCGTGACCGACCTGTGCCAGAACGGGGAGCACGACTACACGCAGCATCCCGCCTATCGGCAGGTGGAACGCGATGGGAAGCCTTTGTGGAGCGATCCCTACCAGTATGCTACCGATTCGACCGAAACGAAACTGGCCACCTACTCCTATCCGCTCACCGACAGCGAAGGGCGCTTCGTCGCCATCTGCGGCATCGACCTGATGCTCGAGCAGATTGGCGACACGCTCAATGCGCTCCATACCTATCCCTCGTCGTTCGACCTGCTGCTGACCGAGTCGGGTCAGGTCATCTCGGGCCCGCCCACCGACCATCCCAATACACACGATGTGGAACAGGTGGTGCGCCTGATCGGCGACAGCACGGCAATACGCAAGTCGAGCCAGAGCGGACGTTCGAAGGTTATTGCATTCGAAAGCGAGCAGACAGGTGAGCGTGCCTACATCTATTTTGCATTCATGAAGGGCGAACCCCATTGGCAGGTTGCAGTGGTGTGCTATGATGACGAGGTCTATGGAGACCTGTATCTGATGCGCCTCAAGGTGGCACTCTTTATGTTGCTGGGCTTTGCCCTGCTGGGCTTCATCATCCATCGTTCGGTGCGCAGCGACAGGCGCTGGCCTTTCGTCAGGCCCATCAGCAGCTTCAAAATGCAGCCGCCTACCTGCTCCTGTGCCAGGCTTTGCGCGAAGGCTATGGCATCGAGGAGAAGCCTGTCTTCGATTATGGTCCAAAAGGGAAACCCTTCCTAAAAGACCATCCCAACGTGCATTTCAACCTGAGCCATTGCCGCGAAGCCGTCATCTGCGTGACCAATGATAGTCCCGTTGGCGTCGATATCGAATGTGTGAGTGCCTACGACGAAGAGGTGGCCCGCTATGCGATGAACGACGACGAACTGGAGCAGATACATCGTTCTCCCCGTCCCGACGTGGCCTTCACCCGCCTTTGGACGCGCAAGGAAGCCGTCCTCAAATGCTCTGGCCAGGGTCTTGTCAGCCAAACTGAGCTCCGCAACATCCTTCTCTCCAATACCCTTTCTCTCCTCACGGTCGAAAGTCCTGACCTTCGCTATGTGTATAGCATATGTATAGATGGATTTTAAGGGATTTGAAGGGATTCTAAGGGATTTTAAGGGACGTATGTTTTTTGGCCCCCTTTTTCCTACAGGCGCTTCTCTCGGACGTGACCGAACGGAAACAAGGTATCGTCCCCAAATATCCCTTCATATCCCCAAATATCCCTTACTATCCCCAAACATCCCTTCATATCCCCAAAATAATCCTCCTCTCATGCAAGGAATCGGAAGGTCATGCATTTAAAAGGCAGAAACTCTAAAAAACTATCGATTATGCAGACCAAACTCACACGCTTCCATCTGGCAGGCATTTCCTTGCTGGCCATCCTGTTCTTCCTGTCGTCGTGCTCCAGAATCGACGATCATTATGCACCTTCCTACGAAGAAGAATACAGCAAATCGTCCGATGATGCAGAACCTTCGAGTGGCGAAGACGACGGCCCGTCTTCCAACGTAAACACCCAGGCCGGCATCGTCACCGCAGGCGAATGGTGCGACCTGACGCATTGGGGATTCTGGTCGAAGCTCATGCTGGGCGAAGATTTCTCCTCCATGAGCGACTACTGGTCCTTCTACACCAACAACCGCATCGCCGTCCGGGTGACCGACGAACGGGGCAATGCCCTCGCGGGAGTCAACGTCAAGCTTTTGCGGGAAGGCGAAGGCGCAGGCACCATTTGGGAAACCATCACCGACAATCGGGGCGAAGCCGAATGCTGGCTGGGCATGTTCCAGCAGACCTCGGCAACATCCCAAAAGCTGCGTATCAGCCTGAACGGCAAGACGATGGACGGGCATCCACAGATCTGTCCATTGGACTCTCTGCTCCAGTCGGTGCTCGTCAACACGTATGTCCTTCGCAGGGCCACGGCGCCCGTCCTGCAGGCCGATATCGCCTTCATCGTCGATGCCACTGGTTCCATGGCCGACGAAATCAGCTTCCTCAAGCAGGACCTCGTCGATATCATCGGCAAGGTGAAGTCTGTACGCGAGGACATGACCATCCGCACCGCAGCCCTGTTCTATCGTGACGAGGGCGACGACTACCTCACGCGCCATCAGAACTTCACCGACGATGTTCGGCAGACGGCCAGCTTCGTACGGCAACAGGATGCCGATGGTGGGGGCGACTATCCCGAAGCCGTGCATACCGCGCTCGAAAGGATGCTGCAGGATCTGTCGTGGAGCGAAACAGCCCGCACACGTATCGCGTTCCTGGTGCTCGATGCGCCCGCCCATCATGAGAGCGAAGTCATCCGTTCGCTGCAGAGCTCCATCCTAAGCTGCGCCCGTCGGGGCATCAAGGTCATCCCCGTGGCAGCCAGTGGCGTGGACAAGAACACCGAGTTCATGCTTCGCTACTTCGCCGATGCCACAGGCGGCACCTACGTCTTCCTCACCGACCACAGCGGGGTAGGCAACAGCCACATCGCAGCCTCGGTCGGCGATTACGAGGTCGAGCAGCTCAACAACCTCCTCATCCGTCTCATCAGGTACTACACCGAATAGGTATTTTCATACTTGCAACGAGGTTGACACCTGAAGAAGCCTCACGCTGCATTCGGTTTATTGGTAATTATCGGATATTATCACCCAATGGCCTTCCTTCCGACCTCCTTCACGAGCAAGGACTCCCAATGATTGAAGCTCTGAAATATACCTTTGGAGAGTGCGGAACCTGATGTCTGTCTTTTGCGCCAACTCACTTGTCGTAAGATGAGGATTCTGTTTTAGTTCGGAAATAATATTTTTTTGAATTTCAGATAGTTCTTTTACGCCATCTTTTACGCCATCTTTTACGCCATCCTTGTTCAACGCAACTGTGTCTGCGATAAAATCTGGGTGGCAAGGAATGTCTATCAGAAAGTAAGTTCGTTCTTCATCTGTTTCAATAGTAGCCGCCGGTGATCCGTTATCACGCAGTTCTTCCTGTATGGTTGGTATGCCCGTCGCTCTTCCCTCGGTGAGATCCAGCTCTTTCAGGAACTCACCAAGTCTGCGATTGCGGTAGCGACGAGAACGGAGGGATAGCCCCTTTCGGATAGCTTCAATGGGTATGGTATGGTTCGGCCCGGAAAAACTAAGTATTGAGATTCGTTCCGGTTCAATGGTTATCTCTACTGGTTCCCCAATCGTCCAATCTCTATGATATAGGCTATTCACCACTGCTTCCTCAAGGGCTTGATAGGGGTAGTTGTAGAATGTGATAGATTCTGCTCTATCCTTTGGCTTCACGATCTGTTTCTTGATAACGTTGGTACGCAGATAACCGAGTGTCTCCTTTATCATGGATGGCACACTACCTCTGATAGGGTCTATCTCAATTAGGTTGTTTGGATTCTTTTCACGTCCTTCAGGGAAGAATACTATTTCTATATGTGCCTGTCGGAAAAAACGTTCAGGATACTCAGAAAACATCATGGCTGCAACGTTCTTGATACGCTTTCCTTCTGGTACAGGTTCCAGTAAGTCCATTTGCTCCAACACATCTTCCATGTGGTCGGTCAGTGATATATCGGCAAGGCTGCTCTTTACCTTCACCAGGTAGTCGTGAAGGAGCAAAGGCGAAATGTCCATCAACTTTATATCGTCATTGCCACGGTCATCGAAGGGCATACGGTTTGCAAGGTTCAGCAATTCTCGTTCGTATTCGTCCTTGGGGACGATGCTGCTGCTATTATAACGAATGTAGTAGTTATATGTTTTCTGCTTCGCCGTAATTTGGTCTGGCACTTTATAAGGCCGACGTTCGCCCGATGTCACCTTTATAATAAGGATTGTTCTTCCATCTACCTCCTCGATATAGAGACGGGGTTGGAAATATGGATGAATCAGATTGTTATAACCAACCATTTCCTTCTCTATCGGTTCTATTTGATCGGGATTAATGCCCGCTACAGGACGGATGGCGCGTCCGTTCTCTTCTTGTACTCCAATAACAATATAGCCTCCTCCAGTCTCATCAAAATCATTGGCAAAAGCACAGATGGTGCGGTATATGGCATCAGGATTCCACCCGGTCTTATATTCTAAGCGGTTACCTTCTACGGCTCGACCGCTCAATAGCTCTTCAATGTTTATCGGAAGTCTCATATCTATTCAGGTTCTTTTATAGAAATAATCTTTGGTGGGACAAAGTTTTCAGTTGACGCGGCAAAGATACAAATAAAAACTGAGAAAAACACACATTTTAGTGTTTTTTTCAATTGCGGATACTTTTTTGTCTGCGGTTTTTTATGAGCACCCCTTCTTATGTCCCCTTTTCTCCCTCTCTCCCTTTCAATTCTACCTATTTCAAGCCAATGGATACGCTTTTCTCTTGTCATTATTTGGAAATTTGCCGCAAAAGGCGTATCTTTGCCGCAGTTTTTCAACCAATCGAATATGCAAAGACAGGATATACGAATCGTATTCATGGGCACGCCCGATTTTGCGGTGCCCACCCTCGATGCGCTGGTGACGGGCGGCTATCATGTGGTTGGCGTCATCACGATGCCCGACAAGCCTGCCGGACGAGGCCACAAGGTGCAATACAGCCCGGTCAAGCAGTATGCGCTCGACCACGATCTCCCGCTCCTCCAGCCCGAAAAGCTTAAGGACGAGGCGTTCCTCGAAGCCCTGCGTGCCTGGCAGGCCGACCTGCAGATTGTCGTCGCCTTCCGGATGCTGCCCGAAGTGGTCTGGGCAATGCCCCGCATGGGCACGTTCAACCTCCATGCCGCGCTGCTCCCGCAGTATCGTGGGGCTGCTCCCCTCAACTGGGCAGTCATCAATGGCGACAGCGTCACGGGAGCCACCACCTTCTTCCTCGACCATCAGATCGACACGGGCCGCATCATCCTCAAGGAGTCGCTCCCGATTGGCCCCGAAGAGAATGTGGGTTCGCTGCACGACCGTATGATGGAGATGGGCAAGGGACTGGTCACGCGCACCGTCGATCTCTTGCTCGAAGCCGATGGCGACCTCAGCCGTGTGCCCACCATCGACCAGGCGACGCTCCTCGACGACCTGAAGGCATCGACCGGCATCGACGAACTGCGTCCTGCACCCAAGATCTTCAAGGAGACCTGTGAACTGCATTTCGACCAGCCTGTGCGCAGCCTGCACAACCTGGTGCGCGGCCTCTCGCCCTATCCTGCTGCCTGGACCACCCTCGCGGGCCTCTCGCCGGTCAAGGTGTTCCGCACGCGCATCGTCAGCGAAGGCACTCCCCAGCCTGCCGAAGCCATCGGTCAGCTCCATACCGACAATCGCAGCTTCATCCACGTCACCTGTGCCGACGGCATCCTCTCGCTCGAAGAGCTCCAGCTCCCCGGCAAGAAGCGCATGGATGTCCGCGCCCTCCTCAATGGGTTTAGGTTTTGAATCGCCTCCCACCAATCATTGTTAATTGTTAATTATTAATTGTTAATTGTTAATTGATTTCGGTCATCCTCCCCGTCTATAACGCAGCGGCCTACCTGCCAGCCTGCCTGGACTCGGTGTTAGCGCAAACCCATCGCGACATCGAGGTTATCGTCGTCGATGATGGCTCGACCGATGGGAGCGGGGACGTGTGCGACGATTATGCCTGCCGCGATGCACGTGTCACGGTGCTGCATCAGTCAAACGGAGGTCCTTCAGCCGCCCGCAACAGGGCCTTGGAGGAGGCACGGGGCGAATACGTTGCCTTTATCGACAGCGACGACGTCGTCCATCATCGCTATCTCGAAGTGCTCCTCGCCGCGCTCGAACAGCAGCACGCCGACATCGTCCAGTCGCCCTATCAGCTTGTTCCTGCCACGCAGCGCAGCGCCTACGACCCGGCACGCCTCGCCCAATCCCTTCCCAAAACCTATCCGACCCGCGTGCTGACCTCCTCCGAAGCGATGTTCGCCATGCTCTATCAGCAGGGCACGGCCGACTCCTCGCCCTGCAAGCTCTTTCGACGCTCCCTTTTCGAAGGGCTGCGTTTCCCCTTGGTCTATCGTGTCTATGAGGACCTCTACCTGATGGCGCAGGTCTATCCGCGCATCCAGCGCATGGTATGGATTGATGTCCCCATGTACTTCTATTTCAAGCAGGACAGCGGCACGCTCAACAGCCTCTCCATCCGTCGAAACGATGCCTTCGAGGTGCTCGAAACCCTTGAGGCGCAGTTTCTGGTCACAGGAAAGCCCGACTATGTCCGAGCCGTTCGCGAACGTCGCCTGAGCGTAGCCTTCAACATCCTCCGCCTCCTGTCGCGACAGCCGCACACCGATGCCAACAAGGCCATGGCCCATCGCTGCTGGCAGCACATCAAGGCCCTCCGTGCCGAAAGCATCCGCGACTCCCATGCCCGCTTCAAGAATCGCCTCACCGCCGCCCTTTCCTACCTCTTGATGAGGTAGGCAACCCCTCCTAACCCCGTTCTCGTGGCAGCCATCCTTGACTGCCCTCAACCCCCTCAAACCCACCTCCCTTGCAAGTTATAACCCTCACCCCGTCCCTCCTGGCCAAAGCATGCAGCCAGCTTTCCCACCGCGTCAAGGCGGAGGGATGTTGTCCGTCTGTCCTCATCGGCATCCAGCAGGGTGGAGCCGAAGTGGCGAAGCTGATGAAGGAAGACTTCCCCGACGCCGCTTACTGCGAAGTACGTCTGTCCCGTCCCGACACCCCGCAGAAGAGTCAGGGGTGGAAGCATCGTCTGCTGTATTACATGCCTATCTGGCTCTGCAACTATTTGCGTGCCGTCGAAAGCCGCGTCAACGAATGGCAAAGCAAAGGGAAGGAGCCCGTGCGTCTCGGCGAGATCCGTTTGCCCGATGACATCGCGTCCATCCTCAACTCCTCAAACCCTTCAAACCCCTCGAACTCCTTAACCCCCTCAAACCTCTCGAACTCCTCAAACTCCTCAAACCCTCCCTTGGTCCTCCTCATCGACGATGCCATCGACACGGGCGCAACCATCCAGCAGGCTCGTCGTCAGTTATTGAAGCAATTCCCCAACATCACCCTTCGTGTCGCCGTCATCACCGTCACCACTCCTCATCCCATCTGCGATGCCGACTTCTGCCTCTATCACAATCGCACCCTCTGTCGCTTCCCCTGGTCCAACGACTATCGTCCTTCTCAATTTCCCTGATTCTTTATCTCAAATTCTTTTATCTCGAATCCTTTTATCACGAATTATCGAATCAACGAATTTCGGATTGGGCAATAAACAGGAATAATTCTCTAATTCTCAAATTCTTGATAAGAAAATAATTGTTTTTGAACAATATGCGCAAAGCCCTCGCCATCGATCTCGACGGCACCCTGTTGAGCACCAACACCTTCCGCGACTACCTCAGCTACTGTGGTAGTGCCGCGCTGCACAGCTTCAAGTTCGGCATCTGCCTGAGCATCCTGTGGTGGGTCATGCTCCGCAAGTTGCGTTTCGTCAGCCACAGCTACATGAAGGAGAAGCTTCTCGAACGCACCGCCGCCTTCATGACGCGAAAGGGCCATCTCGACAACTTCGTCGAAAACGAGATGACCTACCTCAACGTGCGTGTGCAGCAGCTCATGGAACCCTATCGCAACCGGGGACATCTGCTCATCCTGGCCACCGCAGCCCCCGCCTTCTACGCCCATCCCATCGCCGAGTTCCTCCACATCGACCTCTGCTGTGGTACGCTGCTCCCCTCCGAAGTCGTCATCGGCAAGTGGCAGGAGTGTGTGGGCCAGTACAAGGTCGAAGCCCTGCAGCGCCTCCTTCAGGTCCACAAGGCCGAGCTCGACGTCGTCATCACCGACCACAGCGACGACCTCCCCCTGCTCAACTTCAACACCGCAGGCCGCAACATCGTCGTAGGCGCCGACTCACGCTCCCTCGCCGCCATCCGCAAGGGCTGCACGTCCGAGTGGGAGCAGATGTGATTGATGATTTGACGTTTGAAAAATTTGAAAAAAACTATCGACTTATTTCAAAAAAATTGCAATGCTGAGGGCTCCTCGGCATTGCAAATCAAAATATATCTTGACTATTTCTTGTATTTAACTTACGTACTTGAGCATTTCAAATTTAAGTTCATAATGTTTTGTTGAAAGATTATTGCTGTAATTAACTACCATCTCTTTCATCTTGTTAATATCACTTTTGGTTGGAACAATAGTAACTTCTGATAAATCCTTTAGCAAATCTTTAGTTGTTCTTAATGCTTCAACCTCTTGTTGTGGCATCTGTGAAAAATCATTGTTGTATTTTGAAGACAACTTTGTCAAAAGTTTCTCCATAATTGGCCTAATATTGTCCACTATATCTGCATAAATTCTAGCAATGTTTTTTAATGCTTTTTCCAATACTTCAAGCAATGATAGGTCTGCATTCATTTGGGCAATATTATATCTTTCCTTTTTTTCAAGTTCTTTTAGTTTCTCCTCAATCTTCTTTATCTTTGAATTGTTTATAAAACGATTAATAAATATATTAAAGATATTCATCAAGCCATTGATGATATCCTCAAGTGTTGCATTGGAAGTAGCAATAGTTGACAGATTTTCCTTAGCCATTAAATCATAATTTTCATTAATCGGAAAATCGCGAAGATCAATAAGCTCATCCTGAAAATCTGAATATGAACACTCTATGCCCATTTCTTGTAACTTTCTAAAAAGATTATAAAGAAGGTATCCTTTCATCAAGGTTTTATAGCGATTTATAATACCTATATCAGTCTGCATTTTTTCGAGATATTTTTCGTGAAGTTCTTTATAATCGCTAAAATTCTTTGTTGACTGATTTACAAACTTGTTGAAATCAGTCCTGATTTCTTTTAGCTTTTGTTCTTTGGTAAAAGATTTGAGCAAAGAATTCAGATAATCCCATAAGTTCCATATCTTGGAAAGATAATTATGATAGGGTATTGGATATATTCCGACTGCTGTCCAAGGGTCAAAATATTTAACGCTAATTGTAGTACCATTACTAAGAGTTACTTCACTGTTCTTATCTTGAGGTGAAGTAGCGATAAATACGGGTAAATAGGATGATGCCAATACCGTACCATCAAAAGGATTTGTTTGTTTATTCAAAGTTTCCATTAGCAATTCCAATTAGGTGTAGTTGTCTTTTTTTCTGGAATAAGGAAATCATGGTACTGTTTCAGTACCAAGTTCAAAGAAGTATAATCTTCTTGCTGTGCAGCAAATCGAATCTGGTTTAGATATTCTCTTGATTTAATATAAGAATTTCTTATTGCTTCGCTAGCTGTTTCCTCGAAAGTGGTAGTGTTTTCTTTTATTTCAGCTATTCTCATGTCAAACACTTCATTCAATCTCTTTTCCCTTTTTTCTTTCTTCACATTGAACAAATCGGCTTTATCAAGTGCATAGAAAAGGAGAATTGATGCTAAACCGGATAGGAGGGTGGATAAAACTTCACGAACTTCTTCATTGAGCATCGGCAATCTTTCGAGAAGCGCATTGATGCCTATTCCGCATAAAGCGACAACGCTTCCTGCTAACAATTTGACTATAGCATCACCTTTTTCGTTAGCGGTTTTATTCTTGGAATCAGCGCCAAACAGTATAGAAAATGCTTGCACTCCAATCTTAATTCCTTCTTTGATGACACGAAGTATATTTTTGAAAATGCCGACAAACATACCGATAATACCCTCAATAAGAGCTGAAATAAACTCCTTGAGCATATCCAGTGCAGAGCCAAGCATTTCTTTTAAAGAAGAAATCTTATTCCATACGTAATTTTTTATTCTGCCAAATCGAATGGATAATGCCTGTTTGAATCCATTTGCACAAACTCCATTCTGGAAGCCATTCATCACAATATCTTTAATTTCGTAATATAATGGCTTTATAACCAACAATACAACATTTCCTGCAAAGTACATTAGAGATTGCTTCCCTGCTTTATTAGCATTCCCTAGATGGATGTCTTTCGCTTTTTCCTGTGCCAATTTCTTATCTACGGCTTCACGCTCTTCTTTTGTCAACTTTCTGCCAAGTCTCGTTTTTTCGGCATCCATTGCAGCCTTTCTTTCTGCTCTGTCAGCCTTGCCTTCAGCCATTAGATTGTCTAACACTGTTTTGTTAACAGAATCATTCAAAGCTTGCTTAGCTTCCTTATCCATGCGTATCATGTTGGCACGTTGATTTTCATCAAGTTCTACATATGGAAGCCCTTCTTTTTTGCGACGATCTTGTTCTTGAATAAATTCACTATTAGACATATCTCGCTTCGCGTTGTTAACCATTCTCCCTGTAACTGCGAAATTATAATCTTGGTTAGCAATATTTCTAATATCTCCAGGACTTAATGCACTGTTATTCTGTAACTCAGAAAAAACGGTCTTCAAGGGTATGATATGATCTGTCTCTGCATTGTGTTCGTTTTTGGGATCATTCCTTCTTTTGTCAGCAGTAGCCTTGGAACCCGTGATATCTTTAGTGCGCCGATATTCGTCTTCCATATTGACTCGACCACCATTTTCTTGTATTTTCTGTTTCTTATACTTGTTCATGGCGTCTATATTCTCATACTGTGAGCGAATATATTCGCTTCGATTCTCTTCTCCCCATAATTGCTGTATTTCAGCATTGTTTTTACTCTCGACAAAAGAATCTGGCATAAGGAAGGTTACCTGTCCATCATAGTTAAAAGATTGGCATTCTTGAATGACACGTTGTGCGCTGAGTCCCATCTTTCTGGATACTCCTTTGAAACATCTCATGGATAAAACTCCGTCTACAATAGTAGCAAGGACAGGAGTAACAACATTGTCAATGATACCTTCACCTTCAAATGTTTTACTCACTTCTTCGTAAATTTCGTATGCGGATTGTTTATCGTGCAACTCTGTCTCCATTATAGCGTTTGGCAGTTCTAATGGAGATGCATTTTTTATTTTTTCTATATTTTTATCAATATCTTTCATCGTATTATGAATTATTTATACGGGGGCAAATATACTAAAAAAAAAATGAATTATGAGCAAAAATTGTCGCAAAACTTCAAAAATATGTTTAAAAACATTGAGAAATACTCATTTTTGCCACGATTAACTACAGCAATTGTTTGCGCAATCTCTAGTAATAAATTGAAAAAGGAGAAAATTACAATCAATAATATGGTCAAATTAGGATTGAAATATACTTTTCATGCTTCAGGAACTTGATTAGGGTGTTAATGCTTTGTCGCTTGCGGCTCTCTTGGGCAATCTCCTCGAGCAGGGGACTGTCGAACTTCGATAGTGCATCCATGTCAAAACGTATATCCTCCTCCAGCCACAGACGGACATCCGACATAAACCGCAGGGAGAGTTTGGGAGTATATGCTATCAGATCGCACAAGGCCTTTTCGGGCGTTGCCATTAGGAAACTTACCTTGTCGGACACTTGTTCGATCCTGATTCCTAACGGGAAATAAGATGCGCTGCAATGCTGGAAATCATATACGCCCGTCGGATTCGTGAACCTTCGGCTTTGCTTCGTGGTCACCGACTGGATCAGATACACATGCTCAGGAATCAATCCATAGTAGCGCAAGGCCGTATGTCGGCTCACATACGAGGGACCATACAGATGATTGGCAATCAATTCCAGACACAAGGGTTGGCCCGACTCTTCGCCATTGACCACATACAGGCCATTCTTCAGCCGTATGATCCTGCCGGCAGACTCCAGACTGCGAGCCTTGTCGGTGATATGCTTGTTGTCGGGAAACACGGTCTGCAGCACGGACAGGTCGAAGGGCACATTCCCAATGTTTGCAAACGGATTGTTCATCATTCAATTATTGTTTTCAGCGACGCAAATATAGTCATAATTTCATCAGAAAAACGATTTTCTTTCGTTTTTCTAATCATTTCACAACTATTTTTGGCTTTTTGCTACCTCGATTATGCAAACTTGGCGCCTTCCGCTGCTTCGCCTTTGGTTTCTACGCATAAAGTGAGAAAGGAATGATGCCTTTGATTCTTTGCCGAGGAAATGGCCTGGTTGTTTGAGGGAAAGACAAGATCCTGTTATTCAAGGGTCAGACATCATTTCAATTGATATAAACACTTTCCGTCTCTAATAAATGACTGCAGTTCCCACGTTTCTCCATCGCTGTAGATGGCCTTGATATATCCAAAATTAGAAGACCAATAGATCTTTTGCAAATAAGGATCTCCTTCCCAGTCCTTATGATATTTTTCAATTTGTATTACCTCTAATTGATTATAATGCAAGGTTTCGATCGGAGTTTCATCTAAGTGGACATATATAGATGATCTACTACTCGGAAACTTAAATTCAGCACTCTTTTTGCCTAATTTGTTAATGATCTTTACTATGTGAGATTTCCAAGGATCAGGGTCGTCGACACAAACTATAGTTATATATTTTCTATGTGCCAAAGGAAGCAATGGGTCTGAAGGAGAGTCACGATTCCGTATTTGGCAGATGACCCAATTAGCAGAATCACCTTTGTCGTTAATGAACACCAAGGAATCCCCCTTTTGATAAGGTTGCCATACCTCGTCTTCATAATCGTGAAAATATGGGCTTATTTTCACGAACAATATTCTTCCTATTAGCAGTAGCAATGCCATATATGCTACGTACTTAAATCCTAGTTTGATATATTTCATAATTTCTACATTCTATTTCATCCGGATTGCAGCACGGACAGGTCGAAAGGCACATTCCCAATGTTTACAAACGGATTGTTCATCATTCTATTATTGTTTTCAGCGAGGCAAATATAGTCATAATTTCATCAGAAAAACGATTTTCTCTCGTTTTTCTAATCATTTCACAACTATTTTTCGGATTTTGCCACCTCGATTATTCAAACTTGCTGCCTTCCGATGCTGCGCCTTAGGGTTCTGCGCATACTCAATTATCCCGAACCATCGATTGAAAAGCCGAAATCGATAAATTCAGAATCTTTCTGATTTTCTCGACGACTTTAGCGTCAATGCCCATTGAATTTCTCTCATCTTGTTGGTGTATTTTCTCCTTCTTGACGTGCTGAATAAAATAGCTGATAATGGTTTCTTCTATAATGAGAGTTTCCAGTTCGGCCATTATCGGGCTCTCATAATGTATTGTATGTAGAACATAGTAATTGGATTCATCGAACGTTCTGGTTCTACAGATACATTTGCCATCAGAATAATCTACAGGGTATCGTTCCGCGTCATTAAATATCTGAAGAACCTGGCTCATGGACCTTTGAAACAAATCCTCGGCTTTTAGATATACGGATTCTTCAATACAATTAAAATCGGACAGATCCTCCAATGAAATATCTCTACAGCCACCAACGAGCATGCCGTCCACAAAATAATATCTTTTTATTTCGAAACCCTTGTCTCCTTGAGATACTATCCGTCCTATCTCACTTTTATTATCAGTGATAGTAGAACCGGGCATCAAATCTGATACATTCATGATTGTATAGAATAGAATTATAGGATTTTACTTGGGTTATCTCAAAGTCGGTCAAGTTTTTTAGGGGGTACAATCAAGCATAGTAAAGCCTTCAACAAGACGTGGCAAAGATACAAATTAAATCTGAAAAAGTCACACCTTTTGCGTCTATTTGATGATTTGACGTTTGAAAAATTTGAAAAAATTTATTTTTATTTTTCCATTTTGGAAAAATTCAAGAGCATCAATGACTTGTGAATTGGATTACAACATACCCATTATTTTGGGTTTGATTTTGGAAAAAAGCAAAGGTAAAATAGAAAATACGGAGGTGTTATGCTATTTTTTTGCATTTTTTTTGGAGACATTTGAAAAAAATACTTATATTTGCGCACAAATTTATAAATGCGCACGTATTTATAAATTTATAAATAGATGGAACTAGCATTAATGAATGACTTCTTACCTACAGACAATAACAATATGCGCTTATTCTCGTTTTTCCTTGTTCTAATTCTTTTGTCGGCGGGCTCTGCGTTTTCCCAGAGTACGGTACAAATGAACAACTATCCTCCGAAGGACATTACTGTCCAGGTGGAGTCGTCGAATCTTCCTCTTGTTTGGATTACAACCACCGACACCCTGAGTCGCTACACTCGTAGTCTCGGCCGGATGAAGATTATCAACAACGCCGACGGTGTCAACTATTCGGACACGGTTACCTATTCCGACCAGACCATCGAGTTCGACGGCCCGATAGCAATCAAGTGGCGCGGAGCCTCGTCGTTCGGTGAAAATGGCACGCAGACAAAGAAGCCGATGTCCGTCAAGCTGCTTAAAACGGACGACATCAACGGCAAAAAGGACAAGGTCAGCCTGCTCGGCATGGGTAAGGACAACGACTGGTGCTTTCTTGCGCCTTGGCAGGACAAGAGCTTTATCCGCGACGTGCTGACCATGCAGATGGCACGCGGCGGGTATGTGTTTGCTCCACAGATGCGGTATTGTGAGGTGTTCGTGGATGGCATCTACTACGGGGTCTTTATTCTTTGTGAGCGTGCAACCAGTGGTGGCAAGAGACTTGACCTCTGGAACTACGGCAAGGACGAGGATGGCAATGCCATTGATGATGTGACGGGGGACTTCCACGTCGAGATTGATCGTACTGAAAACCAATACACGCATGAGAAGGAGCCTCATTATACCTCCCAGCATCATCCCGTTCTTGCGGACGGCACGGAAATCGCCGATAGGGAAATCATTTATCAGTACAAGGATCCCGAGGAG